>Ga0209915_1000298_pt1 | contig 139089 bp, 133 predicted proteins | sample ThiBiot_750_plan_FD_183952 | JGI IMG/M metagenome (GOLD analysis project Ga0209915, IMG submission 183952) | Wastewater bioreactor microbial communities from Cape Town, South Africa - Thiocy_cont_750_plan (SPAdes) | ecosystem: Engineered > Bioreactor > Thiocyanate-remediating >... | reverse complement strand
CCACAACACGTTCACGAAGGTCGTTCGACAAAGGATGCGGCATGGCAAATCACCTCCGCATGCCTTGAATCATTTCCAGCCTGATTTGTGAATCGCTTTCGATTCCAACTGACAACCCGATGCTCTAGAACGGGCTCCAGCCATGGACACCGGCGACAGCCCCGAGAATGGTGATCACGCTCAGCCCCAGCAGTACCCAATGCACCCGATGCAAGGTGGCGAAAGCCGCGTCCGGCTGTTCGCGCACCCATCGCGGAAGGAAGCGATGCAGGACGAAGGGCTCGCCGATGAACAGCACGAAGGCGAACATTAGCCACACGATGACCATGGCGTACATCCACCAGTATGTCGCCGCCATCTGAAACCGGTCCCAGATGTCGAGGCGGATGATCATGTACAGGCCGCTCAATCCCACCACGAGCACGGCCATCCGCGCGATCCAGATGAATCGATGCTCAATGGCCTGGAAACCTCGCATCCGGTCGGTGCCGAGATCGCCGCGCCGAACCGCCGGCAGCACCACCATCGTCGCCATCGCGACGCCGCCGATCCAGATTACGACGCCGAGGACATGCAAAGCGCGGGCGAGAATGACGTCATTCATGATGCGTGGTTGCCAGGTCGTGGGATGGGCGGCCGTTGGAGTATTGCATGGAAGTTACGCCGCATGCGTTTCTCCCAGGTTGCGCCAGCACAAAGCGCTCGGGTTATTTCTCCAAAATGGATAGGATCGCCGGATGAGCATCGCTACGACTGATCCTTGCTACGATCTGACCGGTCTTGAGCTTCTGAGCGGGTTGTCACCCGAGGCGCTGGAGGAGGTGCGGACGGCGGCGCGAGTTCGCCAGCTTCCGCGCAATACCCGCGTCTTCAATCAGGGCGACATGGATGTGCGGGCGCATGCGCTGTTGCAGGGTAGCGTGCGCATCAGCCAGTCCGGGAGCGACGGCGCGCAGGTCGTGGTGCGGTTCATCACCAGGGGCGAGATGTTCGGCACGGTGGCGCTGTTCACCGACCATCGCTATCCGGCCGACGCGGAGACGTTGTCGGATTGCGTCGAAGTAAGCTGGAACGAGGCGGCGCTCGCTTCGCTGATGAGCCGGCATTCCGCGATGGCGATCAACTTCATCCGCATCATCGGCCGGCGCTTGCAAGAAGCGCAGGAGCGGATGCGCGAACTCGCGACCCAGCGCGTCGAGCAAAGGATCGCGCATACGCTGTTGCGGTTGTCGCGCCGCGCCGGGCGGGCCACCGCCGAGGGCACGACCATCGAACTGCCGCTGCGTCGCAAGGATATCGCCGATATCTGCGGCACCACCCTGCATTCGGCGAGCCGCATCCTGACGCCATGGGAGAAGGCCGGATGGCTGACGACGCGGGAGCAGCATCTGACCATTCGCGAGATCGCCAAGATCCGGCGCGTCTCGGAAGCACCCGGCGAATGATACGCGCCGCACGGTTCCTCGCACCGTGCCGTGGACAGCAAGGCCGCGATGCGGAGCGCGGCGTTGAACGGGACCGCGCTTTTAACTAAGAGATATTCCGTCGCCGCAGCATCGAAGTCAGCCAAGCCTTATGCCGCTTCACCTTGTCAAACTTGCCGTCGGCTGTGAGTCCGTGAAGGACCTTAAGGCGCGCGTTGCCGAGCGCGCGCAGCAGGCGAAGAAGCTGAAACAGACGCCGCGCCATCTGCACATTACGCGAATGACGCCGAAGCGCGACGCGGAACTGCTCGACGGCGGATCGCTCTACTGGGTTATTCGCGGCGAGATCGCCGCGCGCGAAAAGCTGATCGGCATCGAGCCGTTTCGCGACAAGGACGGCATCGGCCGCTGCCGGCTGGTGATGCAGCCGAAGGTGATCGCGGTGGTGCCGCGCCCGATGCGCGCGTTTCAGGGTTGGCGTTATCTGCCGCCGAACGACGCGCCGCCCGATCTCACCCGTGCCGGAACCGGGCTCGTCGAGATGCCGGAAGAACTGCGCCGCGAGTTGCGCGAACTCGGACTGCTCTGAAAGAGTCGATTAAACGCCGATGTTGTCGATCAGGCGGGTGGTGCCGATCTTGGCGGCGACCAGCAAGCGCACCGGACCGTCTTTCAGCGACGCGATCGGTTGCAGTGTTTCGGCATGCCGTGCCTCGAAATAGTCGAGCGCGAAGCCTGCCTTGCTGATCCGTGCTGCACCGGCCGCCAGCGCGGCTGCCATTTCGCCGCCCGCACGCAGCGCGGTCGCGGTATCCTGCATCGTGCGGTGAAGCACCGGCGCGGTCGCGCGTTCCTCTTGCGAGAGATAGACGTTGCGCGACGACATCGCGAGACCGTCGCTCTCGCGCACGGTGGCGAGGCCGACCACGTCGACGCCGAGATCGAGGTCGCGCGCCATCTGCGTCACCACGCGAAGCTGCTGATAGTCCTTCTCGCCGAACACGGCGACATCCGGCCGGCACTGGATGAACAGCTTGCCGACCACGGTAGCGACGCCGCCGAAGAAGTGCGGGCGGAAGCGGTCTTCCAGATCAACGATGGCAGGACCTTCCGTCGTGATCCGCGAGGCGAAGCCGTCCGGATACATCGTCTTGACGCCAGGGTTCCAGATCAGGTCGACGTTCTCCGCCGTGAGCCTGGCGAGATCGGTCTCCCAGGTGCGCGGGTAGGAATCGAAGTCCTCGTGCGGGGCGAATTGCGTCGGATTGACGAAGATCGAGACCGCCACCCGTTTGCAGCGGCGGCGCGCTTCCCGCACCAGACCGAGATGTCCCTCGTGCAGGGCGCCCATGGTCGGAACCAGGGCGACGGTGTCGTTTGCGGTGCGGAAAGCGTTCAGGGCTTCGCGCAACGCCGGCAGGTTACGGGCAACGATGGGATCGCGGGACATGGAGCACGCTCGATGTTGTCTGCGGTATGGACCATTCCGACCCCAGCAGGCGCCGCGCAGTTCCGGCGCGTCGCTCATCAGGAGCGGATGCCTTCGGAGCCGTCGGCAGCGCCCGTGCAGCGCGGCATGACCGGCCGGCGTTATTCACCAAGACGTGGGCCGAGTCCACCGGAACCGACTGGGGCGGTTTGACGAATCCGGTCGGCCGGGCGGCGGCAGACCGCTTTCTGACGGATGTTTGTCGTCCCGGTGACCTCGGATGACGGCCATGGAACCACGGCTAAGCTGCAACCAGGGAACGATCGTCCTTCACAAGCGTTGAAAATAGGAATACGATAATTATATCAGGGTCTTGTGACGATGGCGCGGGCTGGTCTCGCACCGGCGCCGGCTGTTGCGGGCAAAGTGCAGACAATTTGCCCTTTTTGTCGCAAGGTTGTGACATATATCATTGATACCAGCGCATATGAGAATGCTGGAGCAAGAAGAACAATCGGGCGCCTGGCGTTCGCAGGGAAGATCATGAAACGCGCGGTTATGGTCGTTGTGTCATTGTTGGTCTTGGTTGCCGTTGCTTACCTCAGCGGTAGCAAGTGGCTGATTCGACATGAGACCGTGGCGTTCTTCGATCAGACGCGAGATCGCCCGATCGATGTGGATATTGCCGTGCGGCGCGACAAGGCGATGCAGGCGCGCGCCGGCCTGATCAAGTTGCCGGTTGCCATCCTCAATCACGGCAACACCGTCAAATTCACCGAATACTCGTTCCTCGCGAACGTGTTCGCGGCGCGTGGCTACATGGTGGTCAGCATCCAGCACGATCTCGCGAGCGACCCGCCGCTGGTGACCAAAGTAGGCGAACCGTATGTCGGCCGTCTGCCGATTTATGAGCGCGGCGTGCAGAATATTCTGTTTGCGGTCAACAAGCTCAAGGTGATGTATCCGAACGCGGATTACGATCACCTCACCATGGTTGGACATTCCAACGGTGGTGACATCGCGGTGTACTTCGCCAAATTGCATCCCGACCAGGTGCGCAAGGTGGTGACGCTGGATAATCTGCGCGTGCCGTTCATGACCGACGGCAAGTTCAAGATCCTGTCGTTCCGCTCGCACGATCCGGTGTTCAAGGCGGATCCTGGTGTTATCCCGGACGACGAGAAGTGCGATCAGGCTGGCATCACCGTCATCGACACCGGCGCGCAGCATAACGAGATGAGCGATCGCGGACCCAACTCGGTGAAGCAGAAGATTGAAGGGATGCTCGACAAGTATCTCGACAACGACAGCGTGCTGGCGCCGGTCGATACCAGGAAGCCGAAGATCATCTCTCCCGGCCCGGTGGCGCTTATTGCGCCGCCGCTCGCGTTGATCCCGGCGGCTGTGCCGTTGGATTGACCTCGCTCGGATCAAGTCTACATAGTCCTGCAACTGGTTGTGGGACCCGATGACGGACGAGCGCGCGAAATCAAAAGCCTCCGGCGTTGCGGCGATGCGTGACAGTGCATCCGTGCCGCGCGCCACGTCGACGTCCGCGGACATCGCGGCGTTTGTCGCCAAGGCGCGCGCGGTGTCGCCGCTGGCGCCCGGGGCGCGGGCGCGGCTGGTGTTCGCGCTCGACGCCACCATGAGCCGGCAGCCGACCTGGGACATGGCCTGCGACCTGCAAGCCGACATGTTTAGCGAGGCGGCGGCGATCGGCAATCTCGATATCCGGCTGGTGTATTATCGCGGCGCTTCCGAATGCCGCGCCAGCAGCTGGATTTCCGATGCGGCGAAACTCGCCTCCTTGATGCGCAAGATCGACTGTCGGGGCGGCCACACCCAGATCGGCCGGGTGCTCGGCGATGTCCGCAGTCAGGCGGTGGAGACCGGCGTGCGTGCTGTCGTGTTTGTCGGCGACGCCATGGAGGAGAGCGTCGACGAGCTATGCAGCAAGGCCGGCGAACTCGGCTTGCTGCAAGTGCCGGTGTTTCTGTTCCAGGAAGGCAACGATCCCGTCGCCGAACAGGCGTTTCGCGAAATCGCGCGCCTGACCGGCGGCGCCTGGTGCCGTTTTGATCCCGGTGCTGCCGCGCAGTTGCGCGAATTGCTGCGCGCGGCGGCGGCTTATGCGGCGGGCGGGCGCGAGGCGCTGCTGCGCTTGTCGCGTACCACGAGCGGCGCGGCGCGATTGCTTGGACAGATGAGATGATGAAGCCTGTCCGGCGGAAAGAACCTGAATGGCCACTCTGATCGCCGGCGCGGTTGCCGTCTTCGTCCTCTATACGCTGTTGCAGATGTTCCGCTCGGCCAACCCGGCGATGCTGGCGCGCGCGATCAAGATCGTCGGCGGTATCGTCTCGCTCGCGGTCGCGGCTTTCGTCGGCCTCAAGGGCGAACTGGCGGTGGCGATCCCGCTCGGCGTGTTCGGGGCAGGGCTGCTCGGATGGTCGCCGTTCGGCGCGGGCGGTTTTCCGAATTTCGGCGGCGTGTTCGGCGGCTCAGGCAAGCCGAGCGGCGGCCAACAGTCGCGGGTGCGCTCGCACTTCCTCGACATGGTGCTGGATCACGACAGCGGCGCGCTGAGCGGCACGATCATCGCGGGGCCCGATGCCGGGCGCTCGCTCGACGATTTCGATCTGCCGGCGCTGGCGGCGATGATGCCGCGCTTCGACGCCGAGAGCTGTGCGCTACTTGAAGGTTATCTTGACCGCCGGTTTCCCGCCTGGCGTCAGCACGCGCAAAGCGACGCGGCTGCGGGGGAGCGCCGCGCGACGTCGAGCAGCAAAATGACGGACGAGGAGGCCTATCAGATCCTTGGCCTGCAACCGGGTGCGAGTCGTGACGATATCGGGCGTGCCCACCGCACCTTGATGAAGAAACTGCATCCCGACCAAGGGGGGTCGACGTACCTGGCGGCTCGGGTCAATGAGGCCAAGGACACTCTGCTTCGTACGCATCGCAACTAACTCCGGCAACGCAAATCAACGCCACAAGCCGTGCGTCACCTGTCGTCCGTTCGATGCCCCGCCACCCGCCGTTGTCCGGCGGTGTCAGCCTGTATGGTAAATGTATCGGCAAATTCTTGACGGGAGGTTTTCAACGGAACCGATCGGTGCGTTTAAAACCTGACCCACGGCGCTGGTCTGTTCGAAGGCATCCGCGACACAAACTGAAAGAGCCTCGCTTCATCGGAAGGGAGGCTCCTTGTTTGGCGTCCGCTCTCGCGGCGAAAATCTCAGTTGCGGATCGTGATGCAGGAAATGTCGGAGCGCTTGAGCCGCTTGCAGACGGCTTCGGCCTGATCGCGCTCGAGACCGGCGAAGCGGGCGCGATAGAGCTTCTTGTCGCCGCGCGTCACCACGGTTTCGGTGAACGGATCGGCCTTGCCCAACATGCCCTTGGCGTGATCGCGCGCGGCTTCCAGTCGCTGGCGCGCCTGGCTTTCGCTTTCCAACGCGCCGACCTGGACGATCCAGCCGCTGTGAACAGCGGCTGGCTTGATAGCGCCGTGGGCCTGCACCGTCTGTGGCGCGGAGCGGGACGAGGTGTCCGCCGCTGCTTGCTGGACCGGTCGCTCGGCCGGCGCGGCGATGCTGGAGGCGGGGAGCACGCCAAGAATACCCTTTCCGGTGCCGTGGTTCGGCGGCTGCACCGGCAGGTCGCGGGCATTGACCGAACCGGAGATATCGGCCGCATCATTCGACATCGTGCCGAGAGGCGCCGGACCGGCGGAAGCGACCTTCACGTGACCGGAGCGGACCTGCACGGTTTTGACGCGCACTGGCTTCATCGGTTCGGTGGAGCCGGGGATCGTGCCAAGGGCCCTGCTCTGGATCACGCCGTTCGTGAGCGGGGCCGGTTCGACCGCGGCTTTCTCGACGGTCGGCGTTTTCGGAGCCGGGGCGGCTGCGGCGATCGAGCGGGTCGGCGGCAGCGGAGGAGGCGCCTCGGCGGCGGCGACCTGAATTGCGCCCTGTACCTGCACCGGCGCGGCGGGCCGCGACTGCGCAGCCTCCTCGGCGGCCGCGGCATTGGCCTCCGTCGAACTGCGTTCGGCGATGGCAGCGACCGTGCGCCGGCCCGACGCCTTCTCGAGGTTCTCGGCCAGGAGGTTACGCATGATGGCATCGCGCGAGCTGTAGCTGCGGCCACCCATCACGACGCCGACGAGATGGCGGTTGCCGCGGCGCAGGTTGGTGACGAGATTGAAGCCGGATGCGCGGGTATAACCGGTCTTGATGCCGTCGACGCCTTCGACCTTGCCAAGCAGATGATTGTGATTGCGGATGTTGCGGCCGCGGAAATTGAACGACGCGGTGGCGAAGTAGCGATAGTAGCGCGGGAAGCGATCCTGGATGGCGCGCCCGAGCGTGGACTGGTCGCGCGCCGTGGTGACCTGATCGTCGTTAGGCAGGCCCGAGGCGTTGCGATACACGGTGCGGGTCATGCCGAGCGAGCGCGCCTTGCGGGTCATCATCTTGGCGAAGTCGTCTTCGTCGCCACCGATGAATTCGGCGATCACCACGGCGGCGTCGTTGGCGGAGCGGGTGACGAGGCCCTTGATCGCATCCTCGACGCGAATGGTCTGACCCGGACGCAGGCCGAGTTTGGTCGGTGCTTGCGAGGCGGCGTGCGCGGACACTGGCATCTCGGTGTTGAGGCTGATCTTTCCGGCGTCGAGGCGCTCGAACAAAAGATACAGCGTCATGATCTTGGTGAGCGAGGCGGGGAAGCGCAGGCCGTCGGCATTGGTGGCGGTGAGCGTCGCGCCTGAATTCGCGTCCACGATGATCGAGGCGAATGCGGGATTGTAACTTTGCTGAACGGCGTGGTGATGGCGATGGTGCCGATGGCGTCGTCGGGCGTCGGCGGTGCCGGTGGTGAGGATGATCGCAGTGGTGATCGTAGCCAATCCGAGAACGCAAACCCGCAGGGTACGTGAAGAGGCTGAGGTGCGAAGCATAGACGTCCCCGTCAGATTGTCATCTCAATCACCGATCCGTGAGGCCAAATTATGCCCGGCGGCGGTAACGAATTACGTTCGGCGGCCGACGCGCCGCCGGCCCCGAGCCAATCCATGTCAGATGCACTGATCGACTAAGAGCCTGCATTTGCGCAGCTTTTCGAGCTTCACGCCAGACCGCAACAAATACCGAAACAGGGTAAGGGGCCGGAGTTTCGAAAAGGTTAAAGAACCCTTGCCGGATCATGGCGGATTCGCGCGATCTGGCAATTGTGCATTGCGTCAATTTTATTGACATAATTGTGCAATGCGATAGTGTGATGGTCATGGCGGCGTCGCGTTGCTTCGGCCGGCGATGCCCTCGCTTTTACTCCCCGCAGCTGATGAAGGATGTTCCCCATGGTCAAGGTTGAAGAACTGCAGAACTACGGCAAAGAGCAATTCGAAAGCGCGGTTTCGGTCGCCAACGACTTCCAGCAGACCCTCCAGGCGATCGTGACGGCTTTCGGCGACTATTCGAAGAAGTCGTTCGAAGACGGCAGTGCGTTCCTCGAGAAGCTGGTCGCGTCGAAGTCGCTCGACAAGGCGCTCGAGGTGCAGACCGAGTACGCCAAGGCCAGCTACGAGACCTTCGTTGCGGAATCGCAGAAGATCGGCGGTCTGTACGTCGAACTCGCCAAGCAGTCGTTCAAGCCGTTCGAGGGCTTCATCGGCAAGCTGGCGCCGGTGTCGGTCCGCTAATCGCGGCTTCTACCTCGGAATACAAGAAGCCCGGTCGCAAGGCCGGGCTTTTTTCGTGGTTGCGTGCGATGACGCGCTACTGGGAAATTTGCAGCCTGGTGATCTGCGACAGGATAGTGTTGAAGGCTTGGGACGTCTGGCCCGACTGCGTGATCATCTGAGCGGAGTTGGAAAGGTTGGGGGTTGCGCAGTCTTGCAGGATCGCTGACTTGGGATCGACATTGTTGATGTTCACCTGGATGGTGAAGACCGTGACGCCAGAAGCCTTGATCGCATCGCACAGTTTCTTCTGGCGCGCGTCGATGCAGGGCTCGCCGTTGCAGGTGTACTGCGAGGAGCCGTTACCGTAGGACGGCCAGCGATCCTGGGTGTTCAAGCCGTCGGACAGGATGACCAGATAGTCCTGGTAGGCATAGTTTGGATCCTTCGCGGGAGCGGCAATTGGTCCATTGGTCGTGCTCAGGGACTGCCAGCCCCATGCGATGCCGATGGCCTGGTTGGTGCCGCCGGTGGGATTCATATTGCCGATCGCGGTCGTAAGCGTGTTCAAACCGGTCGTCACGTCGGTCATGGGAATGATCGGCTGAAGATAGGGCGAGCTGCTTGTGTTACAGTAGTTTGTCGAGCCCTGATAATATTCCTGGGCTGGGAACAGCGTCGACACGGCGTTGGTATCGCCGGGCACGGGTGCCACGTTGCTGATGTCGTTGTTCTGATCACGGTCCATCACGCACCCGCTCCACTTGCTGTGGTTGGCCGGGGTCCAGGTGTATCTTGCCTGCCAGGTTTTCCCGTTGCTTTCGCAAGTCTGTTGCGTGGAATAGCGCGTGTCGGAGCAGACCTTTGAAGCCGTGCAGGTCGCCATGGTCTTGTAGCTGCTGCCGCCGCTGCATGTCCCGTTATTCTCGTCCCAGGTATCGGGTTTGGGCGTTCCGGCGGGGCTGCTCCACTTGATGTAACTCTTGTCGAAATTGCTGCCGAGGTTGACGTTCTTGGCGAACGGAACCAGCGAGATATAGATGTCTCCCTTGGTCTTGGCGCGGCCGGCAAGCTCTGTGACCAGGTCTTTGGCCGCGCTCTTCAGGTTCGTCATCTTGTTATTGTCGGCCATCGATCCGGTGTTATCCAGCACCAGGGCGACGCGCATCCGGGTGGCGCCCCATTTGGTCGTTGAACTGGTGCCGACGCTCATGTCGGTATAGCCGGCGTAGCGCATGATATCGGTCGCCACCGATCCGCTGCCGGTCACTTCGATCGACGAACCCATACCGCTGTTCTGGGTGTAGGTCGCGGTGATCGTGACGTTGCTGGTACCGCTCTCCTTGTAGAGCGCGTTGAAATATTTTTGCGCCGCGGCGGTGGCTTGCGCCGCCGTCATCCTGGGATTGGCCTGCGCGTCCTTCGATACCATCAGCGCCACGGTATCGAGGGCGGCCTGCATGGCCGAGCGGGCAGCGACCGCGCGGCTGTAGTCGATCGCAGTTCCGATGATTCCGATCATGGGAACGAGGGCAATGGCGAACATGGCCGCGACATTGCCGCGATCTGCGCGAACCAAATTGATCGCGGCAAGCTTTGCTGAATTCAACAACGATTTACCGAACATAGCGGTCACCGGAGGTATGGGTTGTGTCGCCATTTCCGCGCGGCCCGCTAAACAGGTGGTAAAGCCGTCCTGAGAAATCAGGTAAATAGCCGGATAAATGCTTGGGAACGGCCGGCTGGCTGGTTTCAGCGTCAACGGCGTATGAACGCGATCGGCGGGGATTCGGACGAATCGGTCAAATTGGATTAACCTTGGTGAGGCTGTGCGCCCCGAACGCTGATGGAAGGCGTGACCGGAGGCCGCTTGCGGCGGTATCGGCGCCGACCCATATTGGCACGGCAGGCGGCCGCGCTGGCCGATCCGGCGGGCACGAGGAGCGCCGGCGGGAGGGCGGCGCCGGAATGCGGCCCTATCGACGGATGGCTGTGTTTTTTGGGTTTGCAGGACGCTGGACGCAACAATCGAGACGAATAATCTATCCGGACCATGTCGAATTTGTTTTCACACGCTGAGATTTCCGTGACGCCTGCCACTGTCGAGGCCGCCGCGCCGCGCATGGGCGATGATCGGGGCAACGGCGATCAGGGGCGGACAGGCGGGCCGAGCACGTCGGTCATCACCAAGGTCAAGCCGAAGCCCAAGCGGCCGAACCTTTACCGCGTTCTGATCTTGAACGACGACTACACGCCGATGGAATTCGTCGTTCACGTCCTTGAGCGTTTCTTCCAGAAGGATGCCGAAGCGGCCACCAAGATCATGCTGCATGTCCATCATCACGGCATCGGCGAATGCGGCGTTTTCACTTACGAGATCGCCGAAACCAAAGTCACGCAGGTGATGGATTTCGCGCGCAAGCATCAGCATCCGCTGCAATGCGTGATGGAGAAGAAATAGCTGCGACCGGTTGGCGGGATCACTCGGTCCGCATCGTCCTGCCGGCATGCTTGCGTCGGGCGCGAGCCACGCCAGGCGAACGGCCACCGCGCCTGCCGTCGTTCTCGCGTGCATGAGCGGCCAGCCTCCCGATGTTTTCAGGATGCTGCAACAATAAGGCGAATTCCGGAGCGTCCAGCGAATTGCTGGAAAGGCTTTCCGACGCACGTTCGGGAACCGGCCTTCCGCTGGCGAGCCGCTGGCCTATATATTCTAAAATGTTGTTGTTGCCTGATCGGGCAGCGACCATCATGATGGCCGGGGGCCATAGAGGACGCGAATGCCAACTTTTTCCCAGAGCCTTGAACAGTCGCTGCATCGGGCGCTCGCGATCGCCAACGAGCGGCACCATCAATATGCGACGCTCGAACATCTGCTGTTGTCGCTGGTGGACGACTCCGATGCCGCGGCGGTGATGCGCGCGTGCAGCGTCGACCTCGACAAGTTGCGCACCAGCCTGGTCAACTATCTCGAAACCGAATTCGAGAATCTGGTGACCGATGGCTCCGACGATGCCAAGCCGACGGCGGGCTTCCAGCGCGTGATCCAGCGCGCGGTGATTCACGTCCAGTCCTCGGGCCGCGAGGAAGTGACCGGTGCCAACGTGCTGATCGCGATCTTCGCCGAGCGCGAGAGTCATGCCGCGTATTTCCTGCAAGAACAGGACATGACGCGCTACGACGCGGTGAACTATATCAGTCACGGCATCGCCAAGCGGCCCGGTGTCTCCGAGGCGCGGCCGGTGCGCGGCGTCGACGAGGAAGCCGAAACGAAGAACGGTGACGACGCCAAGAAGAAGGGCGAGGCGCTCGAGACCTATTGCGTCAACCTCAACAAGAAAGCGCGGGACGGCAAGATCGATCCGGTGATCGGCCGTAATGCCGAGATCAATCGCGCGATTCAGGTGTTGTGCCGCCGCCAGAAGAACAATCCGCTGTTCGTCGGTGAAGCGGGTGTCGGCAAGACTGCGATTGCCGAAGGATTGGCGAAGCGTATCGTCGACAGTGAGGTGCCGGAGGTGCTAAGCGCCGCCACCGTGTTCTCGCTCGACATGGGCACGCTGCTCGCGGGCACACGCTATCGCGGTGACTTCGAGGAACGTCTCAAGCAAGTCTTGAAGGAACTCGAAGCGCATCCGAACGCGATCCTGTTCATCGACGAGATCCACACCGTGATCGGCGCCGGCGCGACGTCGGGCGGCGCGATGGATGCATCTAACCTGCTCAAACCCGCATTGGCTTCGGGCACCATTCGCTGCATGGGCTCGACGACCTACAAGGAATATCGCCAGCACTTCGAAAAGGATCGCGCGCTGGTGCGCCGGTTCCAGAAGATCGACGTCAATGAGCCGACCGTCGAGGATGCCATCGCGATCCTCAAGGGGCTGAAGCCGTACTTCGAGGACTATCACAAGCTGAAGTACACCAACGACGCCATTGAGGCGGCAGTGCAACTGTCGTCGCGTTACATCCACGACCGCAAGCTGCCGGACAAGGCGATCGACGTGATCGACGAGTCGGGCGCGGCGCAGATGCTGGTGTCGGAAAGCAAGCGCAAGAAGACCATCGGCATCAAGGAAATCGAGACCACGATCGCGACCATGGCGCGGATTCCGCCCAAGAGCGTGTCGAAGGACGATGCCGAGGTGCTCAAGCATCTCGAGCAGACCTTGAAGCGCGTCGTGTTCGGTCAGGACAAGGCGATCGAAGCACTGTCGGCATCGATCAAGCTGGCGCGCGCGGGCTTGCGCGAACCGGAGAAGCCGATCGGCTCCTACCTGTTCTCGGGGCCCACCGGCGTCGGCAAGACAGAAGTGGCGAAGCAACTCGCGGCGTCGCTGGGTGTTGAACTGATCCGCTTCGACATGTCGGAATACATGGAGCGTCACACCGTCTCGCGGCTGATCGGCGCGCCTCCGGGCTATGTCGGCTTCGATCAGGGCGGCCTGCTGACCGACGGTGTCGATCAGCATCCGCATTGCGTCGTGCTGCTCGATGAAATCGAGAAGGCGCATCCCGATCTCTACAACGTGCTGCTGCAGATCATGGATCACGGCAAGCTGACCGACCATAACGGCAAGCAGGTCAACTTCCGCAACGTCATCCTGATCATGACGACGAATGCCGGCGCCGCCGATCTGGCGCGGCAGGCGTTCGGCTTCACCCGCAACAAGCGCGAAGGCGACGATCAGGAGGCAATCAACCGGCAGTTCGCGCCGGAGTTCCGCAACCGGCTCGATGCCATCGTGTCGTTCGCGCACCTCAATGCCGAGGTCATCGGCATGGTGGTGGAGAAGTTCGTGCTGCAACTCGAGGCACAGCTCGCGGACCGCGACGTCACCATCGAACTGTCGGAGCCGGCCAAGGCCTGGCTGGTCGAGCACGGCTATGACGAGCAGATGGGCGCGCGCCCGATGGGCCGCATGATCCAGGAGCACATCAAGAAGCCGCTCGCCGATCAGGTGCTGTTCGGCGCGCTGAAGGGCGGTGGTCACGTTCGCGTCGTGCTGGAGAAGGACGAGGCAGGCGCCGACAAGATCGGCTTCGAGTATCTCGACGGGCCGGTGACGCCGAAGCCGGAGAAACTGCCCGGTGCGCGCAAGAAAGCGCCGCCGCGCAAGCCGCGCCCCGGTGGTCCCGGCGGCGGCTCCAAGGGCTCGCCCTCGAAAGGGCCGCTGGTCAAGGCCTGAGTGGCGGATATGCAATAAGAACGGGCGGCGGAATCTTCCGTCGCCCTTTCGTTATTTGAGGTCCAACCAAGACGCGGCTCTGCAGATCTTCCACTATCTTCTCCACGCGTCATGGCCGGGCTCGTCCCGGCCATGACGAACCGAGAGGCGCGTGTCTCTTTTGATAGGTATCACGCAGGCTTTCTGCACCATTGAATCGGCGCGGGTGAAAACGAGCGCAATCACGACGCCGCTGAGTTCGGCGATCGCGCCGCCCAAAAACGCCCAATGTAATCCATCCAGCATCGCTTGCGTACCACCGGCCTGCGCATGCGCTGCGTAGATCGCGCCGAGCAGCGCGATACCCATGGTCGCGCCCGTCATGCGCGCGGTGTTGAGCAAGCCGGATGCCGTTCCGGAGCGTGCCGCCGGCACGGCCGCGACGGCGACCGCATTGACCGGCCCGGTGTTGAGACCGAGGCCGACGCCGATGACGATCAGCGCAAGCTGCACCAGCGCCATGGGCGTGGTGGCCGAGATTTGCGTCAGCGCCAGCAACCCTGTGCCCATGAAACCCATGCCGCCGGTCAGCATCGTCCGCGCGCCGAAGCGATGCATCAGCGCGCCGGATGTCTGCGACACCACCACGAAGGCGATGGAGATCGGCAGCAGTTCCAGCCCGGCGATGAAGGCCGACGCACCGGTGATCGATTGGAAGTACAGCGGCATCAGGAACAGCATCGAATACATGCCGAAGGTCATCAATCCGGCGATGGCGAGCGCGGCGCTGAACGGTGCATTCCTGAAAATATCCAGCGGCACCATGGCGCCGGGGCGGCCGCGCTCGACGCGCACGAACGCGATGGCGGCGCCGACGGCGGCGAGGGCCATGCCGACGATTGGCGGTGAGGTCCAGCCGCGATGCTGGCCTTCGATGGTGATGAACGACAGCGCGCCAAGCCCGATCACCGCAAGAATCTGCGCGGCGGGATCGAGTTGCCGGCCGTGTGGGTGCTTGCTTTCGCCGACATAGAGATAACTCAGCAGCAACGTCACAAGACCGATCGGCACCGACAGGACAAAGACGCTGCGCCAGCCGACGTGATCGACGAGCAGCCCACCGATCGTGGGCCCGATCGCCATGGCAACGCCGTTGCAGCTTGCCCACAGGCCCAGCGCGCGCCCACGCGCCGCCGCATCCGGGAAGGTGATGCTGACAATGGCGAGCGAGGACGTCACCTCCAGCGCCGCGCCGAGCCCGGTGGCGGCGCGTCCGGCGATCAGCGTGGTGCCGTCCGGCGCGAGCGCGCAGACCAGCGAGCCAATGACGATCAGCGCGATGCCGCAGGCAAACACTTGCAGCCGCCCATAGAGATCGCCGAGTGCGCCACCGGTAAGAAGGAAGGTGGCGTAGACCAGATTGTAGGAATCCAGTACCCATTGCATCTCGCTGATGCTGGCCTTGAGGTCGCCGCCGATGTGCTTCAGGCCAAGAAACACCACTGAGGAATCAAGTTGCGCCAGGAACACGCCGAAGCACATCGTCAGCAGCACTGCATGGGCGCGGCGAGCGATGCCCTCGGCGCGCAACGGTGCGGCATGATTGGTTGATATCGTCATTCGACGGCCTTTCGCTGATTTCGATCGTGCGGGGAGACGGAACTGGGAACGCAATTGTGCTGACCATTTCCGCAGGCGATGAGTTAACGCCGGAATGCAGGCCCGTTGCTTCGGGCGGGACCGAAGCGTCAACAATTGCGCGCCGCGGCTTTCGGCCTAAACTGTGCCGCATGACAGTTCCGCAAATGGCCGAGATCGCCGCGCTGGTGGGCGATCCGGCGCGAGCCACCATCCTCAGCACCCTGTTCGACGGCCGCGCGCTGACCGCGACTGAACTGAGCTATGCCGCCAACGTGACGCCGCAGACCGCGAGCGGTCACCTCGCCAAGATGACGCAAGCCGGGCTGCTCACCGTGCTCAAGCAAGGGCGGCATCGTTATTTCCGGTTGGCGACGCCGCTGGTGGCGCAGATGCTGGAAAGCATCATGGCGGTCGCCGCCAGCGCGCCGCCGCGCTATCGGCCGCGCACCGCGCAGGAAGACAGGCTGCGCCTCGCGCGTACCTGCTACGATCATTTCGCCGGCATCCTCGGCGTGTCGATTGCCGATGCGCTGTGCGAGCGCAAGCACGTCATCCTCTCGGACGATGGCGGCGAGGTGACGAAAGCGGGGCAGATGTTCCTGAACGATTTCGGCGTCACGCTCGCGACGCAGACGCGCCGCCCGATCTGCCGCCACTGCCTCGACTGGACCGAACGGCGCTTTCACCTGTCGGGCGTGGTCGGTGCGGCGATCGCGACGCGCTGCTTCGATCTTGGCTGGGTGCGGCGCGAGCGCAACCCGCGCGCCTTGCAGATCACGCCGAAGGGACGCGAAGGTTTTCGCCGCAGTTTTGGGTTTTCGATCTGAAATCAATAACGTTATTGCGAGGAGCTCAGCAACGAAGCAATCCAGTTCTTTCTTGTGGCCGTGGATTGCTTCGCGGAGCCTGTGCTCGGACAGCGCCGTCGCGCGTCAAAGACGTGCGTAAACGCGCCTATGGCGCTGATCCGAGTGCTCGCGATGACGGATTGTGTTGAGCGTTCAAGCCGCGCCGTCGCGCACGTTGCGCGCGGCGTCCTTCTGCGCGTCGAAGTCGCGGCGGCGGCGCGCTAATTCTTCCGCGCTCATCGTCTCGATGTTGTTGTAGTCGCGCTTCCATGACGGATCGTCGCGCCAGCGCAGCGGAGATTGCATCGTGGTCTGTGGACCCGGCGCGGATTCCAATAACCGTAGCGCCAGCTCCAGCGTGCGCGCCTGCGAATCCTTGTCGTGCGGTTTTCCGGCGGAATTGCCGAGCGGAAAGTCGCTGAACAGAAAGCGCGGCACGGCGGCGAATTCGACGATGTCCTTGGCGCAGCCCATCACCACGGTTGAGATGCCATTGGCCTCAAGATGCCGTGCGACAAGGCTGACGGTCTGGTGGCAAACCGGGCAGTTCGGCACCAGCACCGCGGCATCGACGCCGTCCGCCCTGCATCGCGCCAGAATATCCGGCGCGTCGGTTTCGATGGTGACGCGGTGGCTGCGATTGGTCGGCGCGCCGAAGAAGCGTGGCGCGACATCGCCGATGCGTCCGCCCGCCGATGCCTTGATCAGTTGCGGCAGCGGAAACCAGGTGCCGCTGTCCTCGGCGCTGGTGTGAACACGATCATAGGCGATGTGCGAGATGCGGAGGTCGTGATGTTGCGAGGTATCGCCGTCATAGACCGCGTAGAATTTCGCGCCGCCGTTATACGATGCGCCGGGACCCTGATCGCCCTTGGCCGGATCATAGGGAGCTGCTGTCGTGATGACGGTGACGCGCGATTGCGCCAGCGGCTTGCGCAGCAGCTGGAACGGCGCGCTGGTGTAGTGCGCCCAGCGATAGGGCGTGGTGTAGCCGATCGCTGTGTAATAGGCACGGGTGCGCGCCATGTACTGGATCGGCTGATCGTCGTCCGGCGCGAAGGCGAGGCGATTGTCGTCTGGGCTGGTCATCCGCGTCTCCCACGCTCGCGCCGCATTTTCCGGCTACGCGCCTCTAACGATAGCTAACGGTTGAGGAGTGGGTGTCAAGCGGTGCCATCGAAGCGGTGTCATGCAGGCGAGGGAAGGCTGCAATGCGGGATGCGAGCGGACGGGGCGATACGGAGCCTGCTCGTCATTGCAACGCTAGCCGCGTGCACGGCAACTGCTCGCCCAGAGGATATGGCGGCTAAACCTGCGGCGCAGGTCGACACCCGCGAGGCGATCTGCCTGATGATCGAATCCGCCGCCAGAAATGCCGGCCTGCCGCTGGATTTCTTTTCCCGTGTGATCTGGCAGGAGAGCCGCTTCCAGCCGGACGCGGTCGGGCCGGTGACGCGCAGCGGCGATCGCGCGCAGGGCATCGCGCAGTTCATGCCGGGCACCGCGAGCGAACGGCGGCTGCTCGATCCGTTCGATCCGGTGCAGGCGTTGCCGAAGTCGGCGGAGTTCTTGCGCGAGTTGCGCGATCAATTCGGCAATCTCGGCCTTGCTGCGGCGGCCTACAACGCCGGGCCGCGTCGTGTGCGCGAATGGATCGAGGGCACCGGACCGATGCCCGCCGAGACGCGCAACTACGTCATCGCGATCACCGGCGTCTCGGTCGACGACTGGAAGGATGCCAACCCGGCAAAGCCCCCGCAGCCGCAGCAGGCGTCGGTCGCCAGTTGCCGCGATCTGATGGCGTTGTTGCAACGTGCGCCCAATGCGTTCGTCGAAGGGCTGACGCAACGGGTGAAAGTCGGTGCCGACCAGCCGTGGGGTGTGCAGCTTGCCGCCGGTTTTTCGCGCGATCGTGCGCTGGCATCCTACGCGCGGGCGATGAAGCGGCTGACATCGGCGATCGGCGAACACGATCCGATGCTGCTGGGTTCGATCTGGCGCACGCGCGGCACGCGCACATTCTATCAGGTGCGGATCGGCGCGGCGACGCGCAACGAGGCGAATGATCTGTGCCATCGCATTCACCGCGCCGGGCAGGCGTGCCTCGTGTTGCGCAACAAAGGCGTCAAAGGGTGACAGCGGGGCAGGCCTTGACGGAGAGGCGTTTCAGCGGCCTATTTCACTGAATATATCGCTCGGACGAGAGGTGGTGACATGGTGCGGGAAAGCGAAGTTCGCGCGGGTGAGGTGGTGGTCGAGGCGCCGCCGCCGAACGATGCCGGCCTTGTCTTCATCGGCCGCATCCATACGCCGTGGACCTCGCGCCTGATGACGCCGCGTCAGGGGCGCATCGACGGGCCGGTCTGCCGCATCGAGATTTTCGAGCCGTGGGTGCCGGCGCTGCGCGGTATCGAGCAGTATGAACGCCTCGAAGTGCTCTACTGGCTGCATCTGTCGCGGCGCGATCTGGTGCTGCAAAGCCCGAAAAACGACGGCACGGTGCGCGGCACGTTTTCGTTGCGCACGCCGGTGCGGCCCAACCCGATCGGCACCTCGATGGTGAAACTGGTTGGCGTCGAGGGCGCGAATGTGATGGTGCAGGGGCTCGACTGTCTCGACGGCACGCCGTTGATCGATCTGAAACCGGATCGGTGCCGGTTCACACCGCTCGCGCCGCCGCAGCCGGGCGATTTCGAGGTGAAGGAATAGAACGAAAAGTCATTGCCGGGCTTGACCCGGCAATCCATCCATTTCTTGAAAGAAGGATGCCCGGATCAAGTCCGGGCATGACGACGGCGTTTCTGTCAAAAGCGAAAACTCCGGATCACGCGCCCTTCAGCGCGGCAGCCAGCTTTGCGGCTTGCTCCGCGAGCACCGACATGTCGGCCTTGACGGTGGCCGGCGGCAACAGTGCAACGCCGTCGAAGCGCGGGATCACGTGCATGTGCAGATGATAGACTTCCTGGCCGCTGGCCGGCTCGCTGAACTGCACGATCATCATGCCGTCGGCGTTGAAGACCGGCATCGCGGCGCGGGCAATCAGGCGCGTGGCGCGGGTGACATGGACGAAATCCTCCTCGGTGATGTCGAGCAGGTTGCGTGCAGGCGCCTTGGGGATCACCAGCGTGTGGCCCGGTGCGCGCGGCATGATGTCGAGAAACGCCAGCACGTGGTCGTTCTCGTAAACCTTGAAGCAGGGAATTTCACCGCGCAGGATTTTCGCGAAGATATTGTTGGTGTCGTAGGTGGCCATGGTCGCTCCCAAAATCGCGCGCCACTTTCCCCGCCTGGCGGGGCGTGGTCAAGATGGCTGATCGTCGGGGGCGCCCTTGCGGAACGGCCCGGCTTCGGTGAGCTGGCGCCCGGCTTCGGCGACATATAGCCGTTCGCGTTGCAGATAATCGCGCACGGCACGGCGCAGCGCGGGATCTGCGATGTAATGCGCGGAATAGGTGGTTTGCGGCAGATAGCCGCGCGCGATCTTGTGCTCGCCTTGCGCGCCGGCCTCGACCGTCGCAAGGCGGTGGCGGATGGCGTAATCGATCGCTTGATAGTAGCACACCTCGAAATGCAGGAAGGGGTGATGCTCGATGGCGCCCCAGTGCCGTCCGAACAACGTATCGCCGCCGATGAAATTGATTGCGCCGGCGATCCAGCGGCCCTCGCGCTTTGCCATGATCAGCGCGATACGCTCCGGCATGGTGTCGCCGATCCGCGTGTAGAAGTCGCGCGTGAGATAGGGCCGCCCCCATTTGCGCGAGCCGGTCTCCATGTAAAACGCGAAGAACGCGTCCCACACTTCCTCGGTGAGGTCGCTGCCGCTGAGCGCATGGATGGTGATGCCGTTCGCCAGCGCGTCGCGGCGCTCGCGGCGGATCGCCTTGCGGTGACGCGACGACAGCGTGGCGAGAAAATCCTCGAACGAGCCATAGCCCGCATTGTGCCAGTGAAATTGCTGGTCGGTGCGTTGCAGGAAGCCTTGCGCGGCGAGAAACGTCCACTCGTCCTCCGGCGCGAAGGTGACGTGCACCGATGACGTCTCGGTGGCGTTGCATAGTGCCTTCAGGCCGCTCGCGAGTGCGCCGCGAATCTGGTCGGGATCGTCGATGCCCGCGCGCACCAGCAGGCGCGGTCCGGTCGCCGGTGTGAACGGCACGCTCGCTTGCAGCTTCGGATAATATTGACCGCCGGCGCGCTCATAGGCATCGGCCCAGCCGCGATCGAAAACGTATTCGCCCTGGGAATGCGATTTCAGATAGCACGGCACCAGGCCGACGATGTCGCCGCGACGCCGCGCCACCAGATGGCGTGGCGCCCAGCCGGTGCGCGCGCAGGCCGAGCCGGATTGTTCGACCGCATCGAAGAACGCATAGGACACGAACGGATTGTAAATCCTGCCGTCGGGGCAGGCCGGTGTCGGATTGGCGCAGACATCCCAATCCGCCGCGCCGATCTGGCGCGCGGACGATACGGCTTCCAAAGTGATGTCAGATGATTCCATCAACAAACGAACCGGTCACGCAGGGGAGCCATCGGAGGCCCCGAACATGATCCCGAAACGTGGACACCGGTTTGCGCTACGCGGCCCTCCGGGTCGGACAAGATCATGCTCAAGCAAAAAGATAAACGACAAGCCTACAGATTGGACTTGCAAGCCGTGCCGTCAAGGCCGTGCGGACGTCAGGCCCGGAACCCTTCGAACACGATCTGGTCGGCGTAACGCGCGGCATGGGCGCGCTGCTCGGGGGTGCGGATGGTCCAGGCCAATAGCGGACAGCCGAACACGTTGCGCGCGATCCATGGCGCGGGGGCGGGAAGCTGCTGGCCCCAGAAATTGACGAAATGCGGTTGGGTGCGGAAGCCGTGACGCAGATACAACATGTCGTCGCGCTGCTGCGGCGTCAGCCATTTCCAATAGTCGTCGTCGTAGGTACGCTGGGCGATGATTCCGCGCGGCCGCGCCGGGATTTTCTCCCGCAAGGCGAACACCTGATCCGGATCGAACGACATCACCGCCGCCGGGCCGCTGTAGGTGGCGAGCAGTTCGGCCATCCGCGCCACCAGTTTGCGGTCGCCGTCGAACCGGCTTTTCACCTCGATGAACAGCGGCACGCGGCCGGCGACGAGCGTGAGGACGTCGCCGAGCGAAACCATCCGCTCGGCGGTGTCCTTAAACGCCACCTGCCGCAGTTGTGCGGCCGTCATGTCGCGCAACGCGGCGTCGCCCTCGGTGAGACGGCCGAGGCGATCGTCGTGATGCACCATAGCCTCGCCGTCGGCGGTAAGCTGCAAGTCGAGTTCGATGCCATAGTTGCCTTCGACTGCCGCGACGAATGCGGCCGGCATGTTCTCGACGATGCCGCGTGCGCGGTCATGCAGGCCGCGATGGGCCACCGGACGTGCCGCAAGCCAGTCGGGTCCCCGCATCGCGCTGGTCCGTCAGGCGACTTCGAAGATGCCTTCGACTTCCACCGCGGCATCGCCGGGCAGCGAAGCGACACCGACAGTCGAGCGCGCGTGACGTCCCTTGTCGCCGAACGCGGCGACCATCAGGTCGGACGCGCCGTTGAGCACTTTCGGGCCATCGACGAAGTCCGGCGCCGAGTTGACGAAGCCGCCCAGACGCACCACGCGCGTCACCTTGTCGAGGTCGCCGAGCGCGGCCTTGACCTGCGCCAGCAGGTTGATGGCGCAGCCGCGCGCCGCGGCGGCACCCTGTTCGACGGTGACGCCGGCGCCGAGCTTGCCTTTGGCGATCAGCTTGCCTTCGGGATTGACGCAGACCTGGCCCGACACGATCAGCAGGTTACCGGTGCGGACGAACCCGACGTAGTTCGCGATCGGGCTCGCGGGCTCGTGCAACACGATGCCCTGCGCCGCGAGTTTCTGTTCGACTGTTCCTGCCATGATCGTCCCCAATTGATTGCTTTCGTGTCGAATGCGGATGATCGTGCCCGCGATCGCCCGCGTCTATTTCACCTATCGGATCGCGACATGCAAGCGACCGCGGCCGCAAATAATGCTTGCCAAAGTTGGAGGTCGGCGATCAGGCGGCGTGGGTGCAGACGCCGTCCGGATGGACGCACTGATCGACTTCGACAGTGACGTGGCTGAGTTGCTTCAATTCGCGAAGGCTCGCCTTGTAGGCCGCCGGCGGCTGCGGGTGATCGGTGACGATGGTGACAATCGCGGAGTAGTGGCCCGGTCCGACCTGCCACAGATGCAGATCGGAAATGCGGTCGCCGTCGACTTCGAGCCGGTTGCGGATGCTATCGGCGACGTTGGAATCCGGCACCACGTCGATCAGCACCGCGCCCGCGCTTTTGATCAGGCCGTAAGCCCAGCTTGCGATTACGAGACTGCCGACCAATCCCACCACGGGATCGATCCAGACCCAGCCGAATGCGCGGGCAAGAATCAACGCCGCGATCGCCATCACCGACGTCGCGGCATCCGCCAGCACATGGACATAGGCCGCGCGCAGATTGTTATCGCGATGCTGGTGAGTGTGTGCATGGTCATGATCGTGCGAGTGCGCGTGGTCGTGACTGTGATCATGGCCGTGATGGTGGTGATCGTGATCGTCTCGCAGCAGCCACGCCGAGACCAGATTGACGGCGAGGCCTACCACCGCGATGGCGATGGCTTCACCGTAAGCGATCGGCTTCGGCTCGGCCATACGCAGCACGCTTTCATAAGCGACCATGACGGCGACCATGCCGAGCACCACCGCGCTGCTGAATGCCGCCAGTTCGCCGAATTTCCCGGTGCCGAAGGCGAAGCGCGGATTGTCGGCATGGCGTCGTGCATAACGATAGGCCAGCGCCGCGATGCCGATGGCCGCCGCGTGGGTCGACATATGCCAGCCATCGGCCAGTAGCGCCATCGAGCCGAACAGGCTGCCGCCGACGATCTCGGCGACCATCATGCCCAGCGTCAGCCAGACCACCAGCCATGTCCGCTGCTCGTTGCGCGCGTGCCGCGCGCCGAGAAAGTTGTGGTCGTGGGTCCAGTTTTCGAGCGAGTGCGAGTGCATCGGCAGTCCCCTGTCAGAACCGAAGATATAATCCCGCGATCATGAAAAGACGATGTTATGTTGTTACCTTGGCGTGCCGTTTATGTTGCAAAGCGGCTCGTACTGCCGCCAGCGACCGGTACGAATCCGAAGCCGCCATCGTCCTACACATTCCCGCGACCGCCTCAGTTGCGGCCCAATAGTGGGCCCAATATGGTGCGGATTCGTCGATTGAAGGAGACGCCATGCGTCGTTTGTATCGATTCTTGCCGCGACTGTCCGATGTTCCGCGCGTGGCTGGCGCGACCCTCGCGGGCGCGCTGCTGTTGGGCGCGGCGTCCGCGCAGGCGGCTAACATTCCGTTCCTGCCGCATCAGGCGTCCTACGATCTCAGCCTGCTCAAGTCGCGGAACGGCGCCGCCGCGGTCGACAGCGCGAGCGGGCGCATCCTGTACAATTTCACCGGGAGCGAATGCGAAGGCTACACTTCGGAATTCCGCCAGGTCTCGGAATTGAGCGGCAGCGAAGGCAAGAACACGTTGAGCGATCTGCGTTCGACGAGTTGGGAAGATGCCGAAGGCAAGAGCTACCGCTTCAAGATCGATACGCGAATGAACGAAGGTAATGCCAGCGGTGTCGACGGCATTGCCGAGCGGACCGGCGATCACATCACCGTCAAGCTGAAGCAGCCGGTGGCGAAGACCTTCACGCTCGACGGCAGCACGGTGTTTCCGACCGAGCAGGTCCGCCGCATCATCGCTGCGGCGCGCGAGGGCAAGTCGCTGCTCGAACTCACCGTCTATGACGGCTCCGACAACGGCGAGAAGGTCTACAATACGCTGACCGTGATCGGGAAGCCGATTCCGGGCGACAAGGTGACGACGCCGGATCCGTCGACCAGCAACGACGTGATGAAAACGCTGACGCGCTGGCCGGTGACCGTTAGCTATTACGACCGCGATGCCAAGTCGAACGCCGGCGAACAGACGCCGACCTATGCGATGTCGTTCGAGCTTTACGAGAACGGTGTCTCACGGGCGCTGAAGCTCGACTACAACGACTTCGTCATCGCCGGCACGCTGGACAAGTTCGAGGTCAAGTCGGCCAAGCCCTGCAAGCCGGGCGAGAAGTAGGCGGAGCGGTGTCCCGGGTGCGATGCGGCATTCTTAATGTCGCTTCGCAGAACCGGGACCGTTACAAACGATGAGCGTCACCGTTGCGGCGGCTCCGGATCAGCGGCGCACCGCTGACGCGCTGCGCGGCGTCCGGGGCACGGCACGACCCTCGCTCGGGACTATTCCTACGAACACAGCGACCGCATGCGTTATCTCGGCTTCTCCGGGCCGTCATAGGCTATGCCGCGAATGATCGCGGCGTTGCCGAACTTTTTGCGTAAATCGTCCATGGCGCGTTCGGCATGCGCCGAGCGGCGGTCGAGCATGTCGGTGTCGCCGGCGGCGGAGCCTGAGCGCAGCGCGCTGACGCCGGCGCCCATCAGCCGGAAGGCGGTGCCGTCGATTTCCTTGAGCAGCATTTCGCGAACGATGCTGAAGATCTTGTTCGCCAGTTGCGTCGGCTCGTGGATCGATTGCGAGCGGGTGCGCTGGCGGAAGTCGGCGGTCTTCAGCTTCAGCGTGATGGTCGATCCGGCGAGCCCGCTGGTCTTGAGCCGCGACGACACCTTCTCGCACAAGCGCCACAGGATTTTTTCCAGCGGTGCGAAGTCGCGGATGTCGGTCTCGAACGTGGTCTCGCTGGAAATGGTCTTGGCGCCGCGATCGGCCACCACCTTGCGGTCGTCGATGCCACGCGCCAGTCGCCACAGCCGGCGTCCTTCCGAGGGAAACTGCCGCATCATCTCGATCTCGTCCGCCCGCTGCAAGTCGCCGACGGTGCGGAAGCCGCGCTGGGCGAGGCGTTCCTGGGTCGCGGGACCGACGCCGAAAATGAAGCCGACCGGCTTGTCGGTCAGCAGGTTGTGGCCGTCATCCTGATCGAGCGGCGCAAAGCCGCGCGGCTTGTCGAGGTCGGAGGCGATCTTGGCGAGGAATTTGTTGCAGGACAGGCCGATCGAGACGGTGATGCCGATGTCGCGCTCGATCTCGGTGGCAAAGCGCGCCAGCACCTTCGCGGGGATCATGCCGTGCAGACGCTCGGTGCCGCCGAGATCGAGGAATGCCTCGTCGATCGACAGCGGCTCCACCAGCGGCGTCAGCGCCAGCATCGCCTGGCGTACCTCGCGCCCGACGCGGACGTATTTCGCCATGTCGGGGCGGATCACCGTGGCATGAGGGCACAGCGCTAATGCCTTGAACATCGGCATCGCCGAGCGCACGCCATAGGTCCGTGCGATGTAGCAGGCGGCCGACACCACGCCGCGCTTGCCGCCGCCGATGATCACCGGCTTGTCGGCCAGTTCCGCATCGTCGCGTTTCTCGACGGTCGCGTAGAACGCGTCGCAATCGATATGGGCGATGGTGAGTTGCGCGAGCGCGCGGTGGCGGACGAGGCGCGGCGAACCGCAGGCGCGGCAGCGCTTCGCGGCGATATCGAGGTCATGCAGGCAGTCGCGGCAGAAGCAGCGCGGGGAGGCCCCTTCTGGCGCGGACGCGGTCACGGGATGTCGCGCTCCCATTGCGGGTCGCCGAGCACCTGCCGGGCGGCGGCGACATTGGTGGGGTCGAGTTCGACCGACTTGGCGAAGGCCTTCACCATGGCGTCGTCGCGCAGGACGAAATCCAGCACCGCGGCGAGAAACTGCGGGTCGGTAGCAGCAGACCGCAAGGTATCCGGGCCTAACCCACTCTCGGCCAAAAACAGCCCCAGCCGCTCGGGTTCGCCCGCGACGAAGGAAAGGGCCTGAATCGCCACGATTTCAGCGATTTGGCGTGGATTTTTGGCACGCTTTGTCATCGATCGTGTTTGCCTTTCCGTAACTTATGGGCTCTATTTTCGCGGATTATGCCAGACTCAGGAATGGCCCCGATTCACTAGCAAATTATGGGCTCCTGGTGGAGTTCTGGATGGGGCGGCGCTTCGTTGCGAGATGGGAGGGGCGGGATGGCAAAAACCGTCCTGATCGTTGAAGACAACGAGCTGAACATGAAGCTCTTTCGCGACCTGCTGGAGGCCCATGGGTATCAGACGTCGGGCACCAGCAATGGTTACGAGGCGATCGACCTTGTGCGGAAATCCCGCCCGGATCTGATCCTGATGGACATCCAGTTGCCGCAGGTCTCGGGTCTCGAGGTCACGCGCTGGATCAAGGACGATCCGGAACTGCGCGCGATTCCCGTCGTCGCCGTCACCGCGTTCGCGATGAAGGGCGACGAGGAGCGCATCCGCGAGGGCGGGTGCGAGGCTTATTTGTCGAAGCCGATTTCGGTTGGAAAATTCATTGAAACGGTCCGCCGGTTTATCGGTTAGAGCATGATCCCGAAAAATGGAATCCGGTTTTCGGACAGGATCACGCTCAAACAATAACTAACGACGAGCCCGATTCAACGCAGTTGAATGAGGCTCTAGGAGATTGCGATGTCCGCGCGTGTTCTGGTCGTCGATGATATTCCCGCCAATGTGAAGCTGCTGGAAGCGCGGCTGTCGGCCGAGTACTTCGACGTCGTCACCGCCTGCAACGGCACGCAGGCGCTCGAGGTGGCAGCGCGCGCCGAATGCGACATCATCCTGCTCGACGTGATGATGCCGGACATGGACGGTTTCGAGGTCTGCCGCCGGCTGAAGTCCAATCCGGCGACGCATTTCATTCCGGTGGTGATGGTGACGGCGCTGGACAGCCCGGCGGATCGCGTGCGCGGGCTCGAAGCGGGCGCTGACGATTTTCTCACCAAGCCGGTGTCGGATGTAGTGCTGATCGCGCGCGTGCGTTCGCTGACCCGCCTCAAGATGATGACCGACGAACTGCGGATGCGCGCGCTGACCTCGATGGAGATCGGCGTGCAGGCCCCGGAGCGCTCCGCCGTTGTGGACAAAGGCGTCGGCGGTCGCATTCTGCTGGTGGACGACCGCGCGTCGTCCTACGAGCGGCTGGCGCCGGTGCTTGCCGCCGAGCATTCCGTCGACGTCGAGCCCAATCCGGCGGAGGCGCTGTTTCACGCTGCCGAAGGCAATTACGATCTGTTGATCGTGTCGCTCGGCCTGGAAAGTTTCGACGGGCTGCGGCTGTGCAGTCAGGCGCGCTCGCTTGAGCGCACGCGACAGGTGCCGATCCTCGCCATCGCCGACGCCGACGCCAACGCGCGCCTGTTGCGTGGCCTCGAGATCGGCGTGAACGACTACCTGCTGCGGCCGGTCGACAAGAATGAATTGCTGGCGCGGGCGCGCACGCAGATTCGCCGCCGCCGTTACACCGATCATCTGCGCGACAACGTGCAGAACTCCATCGAGATGGCGATCACCGACGGTCTGACCGGCCTGCATAACCGCCGCTACATGGAAACCCATCTCCAGACCTTGGCCGAGCAGGCATCGAATCGCGGCAAGGCACTGGCGCTGATGATGCTCGACATCGATTTCTTCAAGGCGGTCAACGATACCTATGGTCACGATGCCGGCGACGACGTGCTGCGCGAATTCGCGGTGCGGATTCGCAAATCGATCCGCGGCATCGATCTGGCCTGCCGCTACGGCGGCGAGGAATTCGTCATCGTGATGCCGGAGACCGATATGCATGTCGCCGGCATGGTCGCCGAGCGGCTGCGGCGCGCGGTGGCGGCGGAGCCGTTCGCGATCGACAAGGGCACGCGGCATATCGAGGTGACGATTTCGATCGGCCTCGCGGCGCTGGAGCGCAAGGGCGAGCCGATGGCTGACGTCCTCAAACGCGCCGACCTCGCGCTCTACCGGGCCAAGCACGACGGCCGCAACCGCGTGGTTGCGGCGGCGGCGTAGGGGACGGACGCCATCTATCCGTCGTGGCCGGGCTCGTCCCGGCCATGACCAGCAGTGCTACATCTTGCGGCATCTCAAAACGACAAACGGGGCCGCGAGGGCCCCGTTCAAAACTCAATCCAAGTATCTGAAAAGATTACTTGATCTTGGCTTCCTTGAACTCGACGTGCTTGCGCGCGACGGGATCGTACTTCTTCTTGACCATCTTGTCGGTCATGGTCCGCGAGTTCTTCTTCGCGACGTAATAGAAGCCGGTGTCGGCGGTGGAAACCAGCTTGACCTTGATGGTGACCGCTTTGGCCATGGGTAAACCTCGAAATGTCAGGAATCGGCAGCCGACCGGCGAGCGCCAATCCGCGTTTGGCCGGCAAACTAGCCGCGAATGGCCCAAAGTCAAGGTTCGCGCGGTCAAAAACCTGCGGGAACCAGGGCAAAGTCGCCGGCGGAACCGGTCTCAGCCCGGCAGGATGTCCATGTGCATCTTGCCGCCGTAGAAGTGGAAGAACGGCAGCGGGGCATCGTGGCGCAACGGACCGGTTGAGAGGCGCTTGTCCAGTTGTTCGAGGACACGCTTGGTCATTGGATGCAGGTCCGCCAGCGGCTCCGAGCCGATTTCCACCCAAACCAATTCGACCAGTTCGGCATCGGCATGGATCACGCCCTCGACGCGATGAGCGATGGCGGAGGCGTCCGCCGTGAAGAATCGCGTATCGAACCGGCGCACGCGGCCCGGCGGGGTGATGGCGCGGGCGATCAGGAACAGACCTGACGGGTCCGGCAGCAGCCCGGCGTCGGCGAACGGTTGCCACACGCCGTCGAGTTTGCGCGCGCCGCCGTTGTCGGACTTGCAGCCGAGGCACAGGCCGGTTTCCTCGCACGCTTCGCGGATGGCGGCGACCGCCAGCGAGCGGGCCCGTGACCGCTCGGTCTTCGGGCTGCCTTTCATCAGGTTGGCTTCGAGTTCCGGAGGAATCGGCGCCGCCACCGGCACGCGGTTGTCGGTCTTGTCGACGCTGCCGCCGGGAAACACAAACTTGCCCGGCATGAACACCACGTTGGCGTGGCGCTTGCCCACCAGCACCTTGGGCCTGGCGTGGCTGCGGTCGATCAGGATCAATGTCGCTGCGTCGCGCGGACGCCGATAGGGATGGTGATCGGCTTCTCTTTCTTCCTTCACTGGCGTCGTGGTCGTCATTGTGTCTGTCATCGGGCTTCCGGTGCGATGGTGCCGCCCGCCTTGTCGCGGATCGGCGTGTCAGAGGAATCGGAGTCGTCGAAGCCGTGCATCCGCAAGGCCCATTGCAAGCCGACCACCGCGCCCTTGACCGGCTGCAACAGCAACAGCGCCGAGACAAGCGTAAGCGGCAGATAGATTGCCAGTTGCAGCGGGATCGGCGGCGCGAAGTTGGTTTCCACGGAGAGCGCCACCGGCACCACGATATGGCCGACGATCACGATCACCAGATAAGCCGGGAGGTCATCGGCGCGATGATGGAACAGCGCTTCGCCGCAGGCGGGGCACGTGTTGTTTACCTTGAGGAAGGCGCGAAACAGCTTGCCTTCGCCGCAATGAGGACAACGGCAGCGCAAGCCGCGCTTCATCGCGAGCCAAACGTCGCGCTCGGGCGGCGAGGCGACTTTCTGGGTCCAGGTTGAGACGGCGGGTGTTTTCACGATCTGCTCTTACTTCCTGCCCTTGCCCGATTTGCCTTTGCTCTTGATAGGCTTCCCCGTAGTTTTTGCAAACTTGCCTTTTGCAAACTTGCGCGCCGGCTTTTTCGCCTTGCGTTCGGTCTTGGTCTTGCCGCGCGCCCTGCGAATCTCGTGCGAGCGATCGGCGTCGCGGGTCCGCTTGCGCCCGCGCGGCGCTTCTCGCGCCTCCGACAGCAATTCGAACCGCAGTGCGCCGGCGACCGGGGCTGCTTCTACCAGACGAACCTCGACCACGTCCCCCAGCCGATGCATGGCACCGCTGCGTGTGCCGACCAGCGCGTGGCGCGCCTCGTCGTACTGGAAATATTCCGTGCCGAGCGTGCGGATCGGAATCAGACCATCGGCGCCGGTGTCGCTGAGTTTCACGAACAGCCCGGCACGCGTGACCCCGGAGATGCGGCCCTGAAACACCGCGCCGATGCGATCGGCGAGATGATGCGCGATCAGCCGGTCGACGGTTTCGCGTTCCGCCTTCATGGCGCGGCGTTCGGTGGCGGAAATTTGCGCAGCGACTTCGCCAAGCGTCTCGATGGTTTCGGTTTCGGGTAGGGCGCCGGCGCCGAGCCCGAGCGCTCGGATGATGGCGCGATGCACGACGAGGTCGGCGTAGCGGCGGATCGGCGAGGTGAAATGCGCGTAGCGGCGCAGGTTCAAGCCGAAGTGGCCGTAGTTCTCGGCGGCGTATTCCGCCTGCGCCTGCGAGCGCAGCACCACCTCATTCACAAGAGGCTCGGAGTCGTGGCCCTTGAGCTTGGTCAGCACGCGATTGAATACCGAAGGCCGCAACGCGCCGCTCTTGGCGAAGGAAATGTCGAGCGTCTTCAGGAATTCCTGGAGATTGTGCACCTTCTCCACCGTCGGCTCGTCGTGTACGCGGTAGATCAGCGGCAGGTCTTTCTTCTCCAGCGTCTCGGCGGCGGCGACGTTGGCGAGGATCATGAATTCCTCGATCAACTTGTGCGCATCGAGCCGTTCCGGCGTCACCACGCGATCCACAGTGCCGTCAGGCTTCAGGATGATCTTGCGCTCCGGAAGATCGAGATCGAGCGGTTCGCGCTCGTCGCGCGCGCGTTTCACCAGCGCGTAGGCCGCGTAGAGTGGCTTGAGGATCGGTTCGAGCAGCGGACCGGTGGTATCGTCGGGATGGCCGTCGATGGCGGTCTGCACCTGCGCGTAATTGAGCTTCGCGGCCGAGCGCATCAGTACGCGATGGAATGTGTGCGAACGCTTGCGACCGTCGGGCGCGATCACCAGACGCACGGCGAGCGCGCCGCGCGCTTCGCCCGGCCGCAGCGAACACAGATCGTTGGAGATGCGCTCCGGCAGCATCGGGACGACCCGGTCGGGGAAGTACACCGAGTTGCCGCGCTGCAGCGCGTCGCGATCGAGCGCCGATCCCGGCCGCACGTAGAACGCGACGTCGGCAATGGCGACATGGACAATGTAGCCGCCCTTGTTGGCGGAGTGGTCGTCCGGCATCGCATGCACGGCGTCGTCGTGATCCTTGGCGTCCGGCGGATCGATGGTGACCAGCGGAATGTCGCGCCAGTCCTCGCGGCCTTGCAAGGTCGCGGGCGCGGCCGCTTCGGCTTCCTTCAGCGCGGCAGGCGAAAACGATTGCGGAATGTCGTGGGCATGAATCGCGATCAGGCTGATGGCCTTCTCGGTCGCCAGCGATCCGAGCCGTTCCTTCACGCGACCCGACGGCAGCCCGAAGCCGCGCGAGCGGATCAGGTCGACGCTGATGAGATCGCCGTCCTCGGCACCGCCGGTGTCGGCTTTGGCGATGGCGAGTTCGCGCCCGGCCTGCTTCTTGTCCACCGGCACCAGCCGTCCGCCGCCGCCGGGCAGGGCGTGAAAGATGCCGAGCACGCGCGACTTGGCATGATCGATGATCTTGATGACGCGGCCGATGTAAGCGTGGGCCTCGTCGTTGCTGTCGGGCTCGATACGCAGCAGCGCGCGGTCGCCGATGCCGGCTGAGGTGCCGGGCTTGGGATAGCGCGGCAGGCGGATGCGGATTTTCGGCGCGGTGCCTTGCGTCTCCGCGTCCCATTCGGTGGGCGTCGCCAGCATCTCGCCGTCGCTGTCGCGGCCGGTGACGTCGGCGAGAATCGTCGGCGGCAGGGCCGCGGCCTCGTGCAGCTTGCGGCCGCGCTTGGCGAGCACGCCGTCGTCAGCGAGGGTGCGCAAGATCTGCTTCAGTTCGACGCGGTCGGCGTTCTTCAAGCCGAACGCGCGCGCGATCTCGCGGGTGCCGACTTCGCCTTTCGACGCGCGAATGAACGCGATGATCGCGTCGCGGTCGGGAAATCGGCTATCGCGCGGTTTGCTCAATGGACCCCGCTGTTACCTGCCAGCCTTGCCGGCGCTTTTCTTCGCGGCCGCCTTCGGCGCCTTTGCGGAGGCTTTTGCCGCCTTCACCGGCGCGCGCGCCTTGCTCGCGGCCTTCTTTGCCGCGGGCTTTTTGGCGACAGCTTTTTTGGCAACGGCCTTTTTCGCCGGCTTGTCGGCATCGTCGGCGGATTTGGCGGCAGTCTTTTTCGCGGCCTTCTTCGCCGCCGGTCGCTTCGCCTTGCCGCCCCCCTTGGCCGCGCGCTCGTCGATCAGCGCGATGGCTTCCTCAAGCGTAATCGAGTCCTGCGTCTTGTCGCTTGGAATGGTAGCGTTGACGCCGCCCGCCGTGACGTAAGCGCCGTAGCGTCCGCTCTTCACCGCGACCGCGCCGAGCGTCGGATGCTCGCCGAGCGGCTTGCCCGGATCGGAGCCGAAACGCCGCCGGCCGGGGCCCTTGGCGATCTTCTCGGCGATCAAGGTCACCGCGCGATTGAGGCCGATGTTGAAGACGTCGTCGCCGGCCTCGAGGCTGGCGTAGGTCTTCAGGTGCTGCACGTAAGGCCCGAAGCGGCCGATGCCGGCCTTGATCGGCTCGCCGTCTTCCGGATGCCGGCCGACTTCGCGCGGCAGCGACAGCAGTTTCACCGCGAGGTCGAATTCCATGTCGTTCGGCGAGGTGCCTTTCGGAATGCCGGCGCGCTTCGGCTTCTCGCCTTCCTCGTAATCCTTCGCTTCGCCCAACTGGATGTAAGGCCCGAAGCGGCCAGACTTTACCGCGACGTCGAGGCCGCTCTCGGGATCCTTGCCGAGAATGCGGTCGCCTCCGACGTCGCCATCGGCGGCGAGCGGGCGCGTGTAGCGGCACTCCGGATAGTTGCTGCATCCGACGAAGGCGCCGAACTTGCCGGCTTTCAGATTGAGCCGCCCGGTGCCGCAGGTCGGGCACTGGCGCGGATCGCCACCGTCCTCGCGCGGCGGATAGATGTGCGGCCCGAGCATCTCGTCGAGCGCATCGAGCACCTCGGCGACGCGCAAGTCCTTGATGTCGTCGACCGCGCCGGTGAAGCCCGCCCAGAACGCTTTCAGCACGTCCTGCCACGACACTTCATTATTGGAGATGCGGTCGAGGTCTTCCTCCAACTCGGCGGTGAAGTCGTATTCGACGTAGCGCGAGAAATACTTCTTCAGGAACGCGACCACGACGCGGCCCTTGTCCTCGCCATGCAGCCGCTTCTTGTCGAGCCGCACGTAACCGCGGTCGCGCAGCACTTGCAGGATCGATGCGTAGGTCGAAGGACGGCCGATGCCGAGTTCTTCCATGCGCTTCACGAGCGAGGCCTCCGAGAAGCGTGGCGGCGGTTCGGTAAAGTGCTGGGTCACGGCGAGCGCCTGACGCTTCAATGCCTCGCCCTCGCTCATGGCGGGGAGGCGGTTGCTGTCCTCATCCTCCGGATCGTCGTCGCGGCCTTCCTGATAGAGTTTCAGGAAACCGTCGAACTTGATCACCTGGCCGCTGGCGCGCAGGTCCAGCGTGCGCGCGCCCGCCTTGGCGACGATATCGACGGTGGTGCGTTCGAGTTCGGCGGATTCCATCTGGCTCGCGACGGTGCGGATCCAGATTAGTTCATAAAGCCGCGCCTGATCGTGATCGAGGCTGCGGCGCAGGTCGGCGGGGCGGCGCGAGATGTCGGTGGGGCGAATGGCTTCGTGCGCTTCCTGCGCGTTCTTCGCCTTGGTCTGATACTGGCGCGGCGCCTCCGGCACGTAATCCTTGCCGTAATCCTCGCCGATCACCTTGCGCGCCTGCGTGATCGCGGAGCCATCGATCTGCACGCCGTCGGTTCGCATATAGGTGATAAGGCCGGTGGTTTCGCCGCCGATGTTGATGCCTTCGTAAAGCCGCTGCGCGATGCGCATGGTGTGCGCCGGCGCGAAGCCGAGCTTGCGGCTGGCTTCCTGCTGCAAGGTCGAGGTGGTGAAGGGCGCGTAGGGGTTGCGCCGCGCGGGCTTGGCTTCGACGCTGCCGACGGTGAAATTCGCCGCCTCGATGGCGCGCTTGAAGTCTTCGGCTTCCGCGCCGCTGCCGATATCGAGCCGTGCCAGTTTCTTGCCATCGGCGCCGACCAGACGCGCCTCGAACGCGTCGCCGCGCGGCGTCGTCAAGGTCGCGACCAGCGACCAGTATTCGCGCGCGACGAAACTTTCGATTTCCTGCTCGCGGTCGCAGACCAGCCGTAGCGCCACCGACTGCACGCGCCCCGCCGAGCGCGCGCCCGGCAGCTTGCGCCAGAGCACCGGGGAGAGGGTGAAGCCGACCAGATAGTCCAGCGCGCGGCGCGCCATGTAGGCGTCGACCAGCGCGCCGTCGATCTGGCGCGGATGCTTCATGGCGTCGGTGACGGCCTGCTTGGTGATGGCGTTGAACACCACGCGCTCGATCGGCTGGTCTTTCAGCGCGCGCTTCTGCTTCAAGACCTCCAGGACGTGCCAGGAAATCGCTTCACCCTCGCGATCCGGGTCGGTGGCGAGAATGAGCTTGTCGGCGCCCTTCACGGACCGGGCGATATCGTTCAGACGACTGGAGGCCTTGGGGTCGATCTCCCAGATCATCTTGAAATTGGCATCGGGATCGACCGAGCCGTTCTTGGCCGGGAGGTCGCGGATATGCCCGAACGAGGCCACCACTTCGTAGCCGCCGCCCAAATACTTATTGATCGTCTTGGCCTTCGCAGGCGACTCGACAATGACGATATTCATGTTTTTCCAGATACTTAGGGAAGAAAAGGTGCGGGCTTCACGAGAGTCGCGGCGGCCTGCTTCGCCCGGAACATGGGTCCAGACCCCTCAACTGTCAAATCGCGCCACCCAGCTACACCCAGAACATTCAACCATTTCGATTATATGCGCCTTTAAAAACAACCCAAGATTGTATATATCTCAATGTTGAACGGACTTGATTCCCATTTGGACGGCAAGTGTGACGGTGGCGAGGATCAATGGCGCGAGAGCGGCGGAGCATTCCCATCGAAGCGGACGAGCCGGCCGGCGACGGTGGCCCCGACGAAGCCGCCCGTTTCATCGCCGGAGCTGTTTCCGAATTGGTCCTGATGGCGCGTGTGCACCGGCTGGATATGCTAGCGCATGTGCTCGATATGGCTCAACTGGAGGCGGACGAACTGGTCCGGGCGCATGCGATCCGCAATTCGCACTGAACGGACCCGCTAAGTCACCGCCAACGAGACCAGACCGCCGCCGTGGCGTTCCAGCCGTCCCGCCAGTTCAAGCTCCAGCAGGACGGTGCGGACGGTGGCGGGTGAGGTGTCGGCCATGCGGATCAGGTCGTCAAGGCCGATCGGGCTCGGCCCGAGCAATTCCACGATCCGCGCGCGCTCGCTGGCCGCAGGCTCGCAATCCATCGGCTGCGTGTCGTCGGATTCCGCGATCGGCAGTTCGACCGGACGCCCCATGATCGGGCGCACCGCCGCGATGACGTCTGCCGCTTCAGTGATCAGTGCCGCACCTTGCTTGATGAGATGATTGGTGCCGGCAGCGCGCGGATCGAGCGGCGAGCCGGGGACAGCGAACACCTCGCGTCCCTGTTCGGCGGCAACGCGCGCGGTGATCAGCGAGCCGGAGCGATGCGCGGCCTCGATCACCACGACGCCCAGTGCCACGCCCGAGATCAGCCGGTTGCGGCGGGGAAAATCCCGCGCGCGCGGCGCATGGCCGAGCGGCATTTCCGAGATCGCGGCACCGGATGCAAGGATGTCTTTCAGCAAAGTCTCATGTTCCGGCGGATAGATGCGGTCGTGGCCGCCGGCCAGTACGGCGACGGTACCGGTCGCAAGGCTTGCGCGATGCGCTGCCTGATCGATGCCGCGCGCCAGACCGGAGGCGACGATGAATCCGGCATCGCCCAGGTCGCGCGTCAGCAGTTGCGTGAACTTGAGACCGGCGCCGGATGCGTTGCGCGAGCCGACAATGGCGATCGTCGGTTTGGCGAGCGTAGCGAACTGGCCACGGACGCCGAGCAGCGGCGGCGCGTCGTCGATCGATGCCAGACGAGAGGGATAACCGGCTTCGCCTGGGGCGACGATCGCCACGCCGAGGTTTTGTCCGCGCTTCAGTTCGCGCGCGGCGTCTTCCGCCGTGCAAATGCGACCGGGGCGGGCCGCGCCGCCACGGCGGGCGAATTCCGGCAGCCGGTCGAGCGCGGCTTCAGCGCTGCCGAAGTGATTGATCAGCGAGCGGAAGGTACGGGGGCCGACATTGTCGCTACGGATCAGCCGCAGCCACGCGATCCGTTGGCGTTCGCTCAGCCGCGTCCCCTCGGTCGATGGTGAGACCATGTCCATGCTGCCCGCGCTCCCGAGCGACAGCATCGCGCAACTCGCGAAGTCTCACAACCATGAGATGTGGGACTAGGAGACTGTTTGAGAAATCGCCGAATACACTCCCGGTAGTTCCCCGGACGCAGCGCAGCGTGAAACGGTGCGCTGCTGAGCCGGGGTCTTCGCGATGTTTGCTGCAACGATCCCGGTTCTGCGCAGCGTCACTTCGTGCCGCAGCGCGCCCGGGACACCCGGGAGCAAACTTTTCAAACAGACTCTTAGGTCTTGGAGAGCGGCGGCCCGCCATTGTGGCCGGCCATCGTGCTCTCACCGGCCTTCGCGCCGATCTTGCCTTCGTTGCCGGCGAGCAGCCGCTGGATGTTGCCGCGATGCATGATCCACAGCAACACCGTGAGCACGGCGAACAATAACGCCAGCGCAGTATGGCCATCAAGCCACAAGGCCGGCGGCGTCAGCGCGCTGGCGATCAGCGCGGCGGCCGACGAATAGCGCGTGAACCACGCCACCGCGAGCCAGACCGCGCAGAACGCCAGCGCGGCCGGCCAATACAGGCCGAGCAGCACGCCGATATAGGTCGCGACGCCCTTGCCACCCTTGAAGCCGAGCCATACGGGAAGCAGGTGGCCGATAAACGCGCCGAGCGCTGCCAGCATCGCGGCCTCCGGGCCGCCAAAACGGCCGGCAACGATCACCGCGACGGTGCCCTTCAGCATGTCGCCGAGAAGCGTCGCCGCTGCGAGCCCCTTGCGCCCGGTGCGCAGCACATTGGTCGCACCGATGTTGCCGGAGCCGATGGAGCGCAGGTCCTGCGTGCCGGCAAGCCGCGTCAGGATCATCCCGAACGGAATTGAGCCGAACAGGTAGCCGACAATGAGGGCGAGGCAGGCCACGCCAAGAGAGGAAGTCAGCATGAGCGGTTCACCCGGCCCAGTAAGGATTGGTTAACCATACTTCATCACCATCGGATTCGACCAGAGGAGGGCATCATGCACCTTATCCGCAACCGCCTGAAGGTCGTGTGCTTCGGCATCTATCTGATGGCGATCTTTGCCGGTACGTCCATGGAAGCGTTGGCGAAACTGCTCGGACATTGAGCTGCCGGCGGATTGCTGCCGGTCGGCATATCACGTCCGACGGTAGACGCTTCGGCCGCCGACAATGGTTTGCCGCACGCGCCCGGTGAAGCGGGCTTCATCGAACGGCGTATTCTTGCATTGCGATTTGAGGTCGGCCGGGTTCAGCACCCAAGGTTCGTCCGGATCGATCACGATCACGTCGGCCGGGCTGCCCACGCGTAAGGTCCCGCCGGGCAGGCCGAGCAGTTCGGCGGGCCGCGTCGACATCGCGCGGATCAGGGTCGCGATCTCGATCTCGTCGTTGTGGACCAGGCGCAACCCGGCCGGCAGCATCGTCTCGAGACCAATGGCGCCGACGGCGGCTTCCGCGAACGGCAGCCGCTTGGTTTCGACGTCCTGCGGATTGTGATCCGACATCACGACATCGACCAGCCCGGATGCGACGGCTGCAACGAGCGCGGTGCGGTCGTCTTCGGTGCGCAGCGGCGGCGAGGTTTTCAGGAAGGTGCGGTAGGGGCCGATATCGTTCTCGTTCAGCGCGAGATGATTGATCGACGCCGATGCGCTCACCGCCAAACCGGTGTCGCGCGCGCGCTTGAGCACGTCGAGCGACTCCCGGCACGTGACCGACGCCGCGTGATAGCGCCCGCCGGTCAGGGCGACGAGGCGGATGTCGCGCTCCAGCACCATCGCTTCGGCGGCGGCGGGCACACCGATCAGGCCGAGCCGGGTCGCGAACTCGCCCTCGTTCATCACGCCTTCGCCGACGAGGTTGGGATCCTCGGTGTGATGCACGATCAGCGCGTCGAAATCGCGCGCGTAAGTCAGTGCCCGGCGCATCACCTGCGCGTTCATCACGCTGTGCGCGCCGTCGGTGAAGGCCACAGCGCCGGCCGCCTTCAGCAAGCCGAACTCGGTCATCACCTGGCCGGCCATGCCCTTGGTCAGTGCCGCCATCGGATGGATGTTGACGATCGCGGTGTCGCGCGCGCGGCGCAGCACGAAGTCCACCGTCGCGGAATTGTCGATCACCGGCGAGGTGTCGGGCTGGCAGATGATGGTGGTGATGCCGCCGGCGGCGGCGGCCTCGCTTGCAGATGCAAAAGTTTCGCGATAGCTGGCGCCGGGCTCGCCGACGAAGGCGCGCATGTCGACGAGGCCGGGTGCAACGAGACATCCCGTGCAATCGATGACTTCGGCACCGTCGGGCGCGCCGGACGCGGCGATGCCTTGCTTGGTGTCGCGGATCACGCCGTCGGCAATCAAGAGATCACCGCGCATATCCAGATCGCGCGATGGATCGATCACGCGGGCGTTGGCGAGCAGCAGCGGGCGGGTGTTGTTTTGATTGTGGGACATGGCGTCACGCATTCGGCAGGTTGCGCGCCAGCGCTTCGAGTACGGCCATGCGCACGGCGACGCCCATCTCGACCTGTTCGCGGATCAGTGATTGCGCGCCGTCGGCGACCAGCGAGTCGATCTCGACGCCACGATTCATCGGCCCCGGATGCATCACCAGCGCGTCGGATTTGGCGTAAGCCAGCTTCTTCTGGTCGAGGCCGAAGAAGCGGAAGTATTCGCCGCTCGACGGCACGAACGAGCCGTTCATGCGCTCGCGTTGCAGCCGCAGCATCATCACGATGTCCGCGCCATGCAGACCTTCTTCCATGGTGCGTGCGACCTCGACGCCCATGCGCTCGATGCCGACCGGCAGCAGCGTCGATGGCGCCACCACGCGCACCCGTGCGCCCATGGTGTTGAGCAGGATGATGTTGGAGCGCGCGACGCGCGAATGCATCACGTCGCCGCAGATCGCGACCAGCAAGCCTTCCAGCCGTCCCTTGTTGCGGCGGATCGTCAGCGCGTCGAGCAGCGCCTGCGTCGGATGTTCGTGAGTGCCGTCGCCGGCATTGACCACCGAGCCGTCCACCTTGCGCGCCAGAAGTTCGACCGCGCCGGAGGCATTGTGGCGCACCACCAGAATATCCGGGTGCATGGCGTTGAGCGTGATGGCAGTGTCCATCAGCGTCTCGCCCTTGCGCATTGAGGACGAGGCCACCGACATGTTCATGACGTCGGCGCCGAGCCGCTTGCCGGCGATCTCGAACGACGATTGCGTCCGTGTCGAGGCCTCGAAGAACAGGTTGACCTGGGTGCGGCCGCGCAGGCTGGTGCGCTTCTTGTCGACCTGGCGATTGAGTTCGACATATTCCTCGGCGAGGTCGAGCAGGCCGGTGATGTCGAATGCGGAAAGGCCCTCGATCCCCAGCAGGTGCCGGTGGTTGAGGACAAAACTGGATTTTGCGGCGGGGGTCATTAAAGCAAGAGCTATAGGCATTGCCGCATGGAGGGGCAAGGCCGTTTTCGCGTTCGCCGGGTTATCCCCCAGAACCATGCGGATCGAGGGAATCCGAGGCGTTTTCCTGCTGATGCGAGCCCGGTAGATTGGCCGGAACCGGTGGTTGGGCGAGAGATGTTCGGGATGATCTATCGGCTTGTGCGGCGGCTGCGGCGGCTGGTGGCTTTCGCGGTTATCGGACTGATCGGCCTTCCGGACGGCGTGGCCTTGGCGGCCGGGCTGCCGGGCAGCTTCGTCTATCTGGGCGACGTCGATCCGAGCATCGTGCAGGACATGCGTTACGCGACAGCCAACAATTTCGTCGGCCGCGTGCTCGATGGCTACGAAGCAGGCGAGTGCATCGTCACCCGCAAGGTCGGCCTCGCGCTGAAGCAGGTGCAGCAGGATTTGAAACCGCGCGGCCTGTCGCTGAAGGTCTACGATTGTTACCGCCCGCAGCGTGCGGTGGACGACATGTATGCCTGGGCGCAGGACGGCAAGGAGACCGTCGCGCAGCATCGCTACAATCCGAAGCTGCGGAAGGCGGATCTGTTTCGCCTCGGCTATATCGCGCGGCGCTCCGGTCACTCCACCGGCAAGGCGGTGGACCTGACGCTGGTGCAACTGCCACTCAAGACGGTAGCGCCGTTCGATCCGCGTGCCGACTATGGCGACTGTACGGCGGAGGTATCACGCCGCGCGCCGGACAGCAGCGTCGACATGGGCACCGGCTACGATTGCTCCGACGAGCGCGCCCATACCGCGTCGTCCGCGATCACGCCGCAACAGCGGCGCTGGCGCGCGATACTGGTGGCTGCGATGGCGCGCCATGGGTTCATCAATTATCGCCTCGAATGGTGGCACTTCTCGCTGCCCGGAATGGGCCGCGAAGCTTACGATTTTCCGATCAGGCGGCGCTGAGGGCGCGCTGTTTTCGTTGCTCTCATCGGGCTCGATGTCACTGTCGCCAGCCCGGTTCCCCAAAAAGTTATGTTGCGGTGTTTTTCCGCACCTTGCGCCGCCGGCGAAATCAGCGGATGTCTAATCGCCAGCGATGCGCTCAAAATTCGAATCCGGGAGTTTGTCATGTCGTCCGTTGCCTCCGCCCGAACCGATGTATTCAACCAGTCGCCGCCGTTCGAGGACGTCAATCTGTTCGCGCAGGATCGTCCGCTGGTGGAGGCCGTCGTAGCCAATGGCGGCGAGAGCGCGGTGAATGAACTGACCGAGTTCGGCAAGCATTGGGGCTCGGCGGCGATGATCGAGCGCGGCCGTCTCGCCAACGAGAACACGCCGAAGCTGAAGACGTTCGACGCGCGCGGCTTCCGTCGCGATCAGGTCGAGTTTCATCCGGCCTATCACGAGTTGATGGCGCACAGTGCGCACGCCGGCATCCATAACTCGACATGGACCGCGAAAGGTGAGGCGGCGGGCGGCGCATCCGAAGTGGTGCGCGGCGCGCGGCTGTTTATTGTTGCGCAGGTGGAGTCGGGGCATTTGTGCCCGATCACCATGACGCGCGCCGCGGTCGGCGCGCTCGGCGCCGATCCCGTGCTCAAGGCCAAGGTGATGCCGGTGCTCGGCACCCGCAGTTACGATCCGACTTTCGCGCCGTGGTGGACCAAGCGCGGCATGACCATGGGCATGGGCATGACCGAGCGGCAGGGCGGCACCGACGTCCGCGCCAATATCACCCGCGCGGTACGCGACGGCGACGCCTATCGCATCACCGGCCACAAGTGGTTCATGTCGGCACCGATGTGCGACGCCTTCCTGGTGCTGGCGCAGGCGGAAGGCGGACTCACTTGCTTTTTCATGCCGCGCTTTGCGCCGGACGGCTCTGTGAATGGCATCCGCTTCCAGCGCCTCAAGGAGAAACTCGGCAATCGCTCCAACGCGTCGTCGGAAGTCGAGTTCGACAACGCTTATGCGTTGCGGCTCGGCGAGGAGGGACGCGGCGTGCGCACCATCATCGAAATGGTGTCGCTGACGCGGCAGGACTGCGCGCTGTCGTCGGTGGGCTTGATGCGCTCGGGGCTGGCGCATGCGATCAACCACACCCGCCATCGCAGCGTGTTCCAGAAACATCTTGCCGATCAGCCGCTGATGCAGAGCGTACTCGCCGACATGGCGTTGCATATCGAGGCGTCGACAGCGTTGGTGATGCGGCTGTGCCGCGCCTTCGACCGCGCGCCGTTCGATCCGGTCGAAGCCGCTTACATGCGGCTGCTGACGCCGGTGGTGAAATACTGGACCTGCAAGAGCGCGCCCGGTTTCCTCTATGAGGCGATGGAGTGCCTCGGCGGCAACGGTTACATTGAGGAGGGCATTCTGGCGCGGCATTATCGCGAGTCGCCGGTCAACGCGATCTGGGAAGGCTCCGGCAACGTCATGTGCCTCGATGTGCTGCGCGCGCTGTCGCGCGAGGCCGAAGGCGCGGAGGCGGTAATGACGCATCTCGCTGCGCAGGCCGGCGATCTGCCGGGCGCGAAGGAGACGGTGGGCTTTGTCGCCAAGGCGTTCCGTCGCCCGGATGTCGAGCGTCTGGCGCGGGTCGCGGTGGAGCGTCTGGCGCTGCTCGCAGCGGCGGCCGCGTTGCAGGACGTGTCGCCCTCCAGCGCCGAACTGTTCGCCGCGACGCGTCTCGACGCGGCGCACGGCAACCTCTACGGCTCCGCTGACCTCAGCGCCGCCGCCAGCCGCCGCCTGTTGGATCGCGCGCTGGCGTAAGAGAGCGCACGTCGTTTTTCGTCATGCCCGGGACGAGCCCGGCCATGACGACGATAGTGATGCTGACCTCACTCTCTCCTCACACGTTCCGACCATGGTTTGGTAATCATTCCTCACCACATTGGCCCGATGAGCACGCTCGAGACAGATATCCTGCAGCCGCCGCTTCCGCCCAAGCCGCCGCGCGGGGTGTGGAAGTTCATCGGCACCAGCCTGTGGGGTCTGTTTATCTTTGTCGCGATGTTTACCGGGCAGTTGGCGGTCGTCGGCTATCTGGTGTGGCGGCACGGCGGCGGTTTCGACATCGCGGTGATCCGCGCGATGGCGGGTAACGGCATCACTCTTTCAATATCGGTGATCATGGGCCTGCCGGCGGTGGTGCTGGCGATCTGGATCGCGACGCGCCTCGCCGGCGCAAGGTTCGGCGACTATCTCGGACTGCGTTTGCCGACGTGGCGCCAGTTCTTCGTGGGCCTCGCGGCTCTGATCGCGCTGGTCGGTGCGTGGGACCTGCTGTCCAAGGCGATCGGGCGCGAGGTGACCGCGGGCTTCATGATCGAGGTGCTGAAATCGGCCGAGGCCGACAATGCGGTGTGGTTGCTGTTGATCGCGTTCTGCGTCGCCGCGCCGCTCACCGAGGAGTTTTTCGCACGCGGCTTTCTTTATCGCGGCTGGTCGGAGTCGTTTCTGCGGCCGTTTGGCGCCATCGTGCTGTCGTCGCTGGTGTGGACCGCGATGCATCTGCAATACGACTGGTTCTTCTTCGGCGAAATTCTGACCATCGGTCTGTTGTTCGGCTACCTGCGCTACCGTACCGGCTCGATCTGGCTGACGGTGGTGCTGCATGGGCTGAACAATCTTGCCGCCACCATCCAGACGATGTGGCTGGCGTCGCACCCGTAAGCGGCGCTCATCCTGCGAGCGCGATGAACAGCGGCATGGTGAAGGCCGCGACCACCGTTTGCAGGACGAGGATCTGCGCCAAAAGCGGTGCGTCGCCGCCCATCTGCCGTGCCAGCACGTAGGCGTTCGACGCACTCGGCACCGAGGCGCAGCAGGCCACCACCGCGAGATTCGAGCCCGACAGGCCGAAACTCCAGCCGAGCGTGATGGCGATGATCGGCATTGCGATCAGCTTGAGCGCGACGGTGAGCGTTACCGCCGCGTTGGGACGCTTCAAGCCGTCGAGTTGCAGGCCGGCGCCGACCACCAAAAGGCCGATTGCCAGCGACGAGTGCCCGAGCGATCCGGCGAATTCGTAGAGCGGTTTCGGGATCGGGAATTTGGTGACGTTGATGGCGATGCCGATCAGGCAGCCCCAGATGAATGGGTTCTTCGCGATCGCCAGCAATGTGGCGCTCCACGAAGTCTTTTTCGGCGAGGCGAAGTGCGCCAGCACCGATACGCTCATCACGTTGATGACCGGGATCATCGCCACCATGGCGACGGAGGCCACCGCAAGGCCGAGGTCGCCCAGCATGTTGCCGACGACCGAGAGTGCCACGAAAGTCTGCCAGCGCACCGCGCCCTGGAATAGCGAGGTGAAGGAGGGGCCGCTCAGCGCCAAGGTGCGCACCAGCAGCGGGCGCAGCGCGAGGCACAGCGCGCCCATGATCAGCACCGACAGCAGCATCGCGCCGCCAACGCCTGTGATCGGCACCGACGCGAGATTGGCGCGGCCGAGCGTTTCGATCAGCAGCGCCGGAAACAGCACGTAATAGACCAGTTGCTCCAGCCCGATCCAGTAGTCGTCCTTCGGCAGCAGGATACGCCGCAACGCATAGCCGAGCACGATCAGCAGGAACACCGGGATCAGCGAGGCGATCACTGTGAGCATCGGTGTGCGATCCTGCTAACGGTTCAGCGTGGCGAGGCGGTCGAGAGCGCCTTGCAGGATGAAGATCGCGGCGTGTTCGTCGATCACCTTGGCGCGCTTGGCGCGGCTGGCATCGAGCGCGATCAGCTCGCGTTCGACCGCCGAGGTCGAGAGCCGCTCATCCCACAACCCGATCGGCAGATCGGTGAGGCGGGAGAGGTTGCGGGCGAAAGCGCGGGTCGATTGCGCGCGCGGACCTTCGCTGCCGTCCATGTTGATCGGCAGGCCGAGCACGAAGCCGACGGCGTTGCGCGCCTGCGCCAGCGCGATCAGCCGTGCGGCGTCGGCGGTGAAGGCGGTGCGCTTCACGGTCTCGACGCCGGTGGCGAGGCGGCGGTCGGGATCGGACACCGATACGCCAATGGTCTTGGTGCCGAGGTCGAGGCCGATCAGCGCGCCGCGCGCGGGCCAGTGCGTGGCGGCTTCGGTCAGGGGCAGGACAGGAGCGGTCATGGCTTCGCATAACACGGCGGCGACGATGGCGTCATGAGCGAATAGGTCGTCTTCCCATCGAAGGTCGCATGGTCGGGGCCGTGACATCGTCGCCGCAAAGTGGAATACCAAGCGCATCAATTTGAGGACATGCCGCCATGTGGCCCGACCGCCGGCTTCTCGACCTGTTCAAGGTCGACCTTCCCATCATCCAGGCGCCGATGGCCGGCGCGATCGATACCGAACTGGCGATCGCGGCCGCCAAAGCCGGTGCGCTCGGCGCGTTGCCGTGCGCCATGCTGTCGCCGGACAAGGCGCGCGAGCAGGTCAACATCTTCCGCCAGCAGGTCTCGGCGCCGGTGTCGATGAACTTCTTCGCCCACACGCCGACGGTGCCGGACGAGACAAAGGTGGCGGCGTGGCGCGAGCGCCTCGCGCCTTATTATAAAGAGTTGCAACTCGACCCAACGATGCCATTGCCGTCGGCCGCGCGCGCGCCGTTCGATGCCGCGATGTGCGAGGTGGTGGAAGACGTGAAGCCGGAGGTGGTGAGCTTCCACTTCGGCTTGCCGGAAGCGAGCCTGCTCAGGCGTGTCAAGGACGCCGGCTGCGTCGTCATCGCGTCGGCCACCATCGTCAAGGAAGCGGTGTGGCTGGCGGAACGCGGCGTCGATGCCGTCATCGCGCAGGGTGCGGAGGCGGGCGGCCATCGCAGCATGTTCCTCACCGACGATATCGCCACACAACCCGGCACGTTCGCGCTGGTGCCGCAGATGGCGGATGCGGTGCGCGTGCCGGTGATCGCCGCCGGCGGCATTGCCGACGGGCGCGGCATCGCGGCGGCGTTCGCGCTCGGCGCGGCTGGCGTGCAGATCGGCACAGCATTTCTGCGCACGCCGGAATCCAAGGTCAGTGCCATCATTCGCCAGAGTCTGGCGAAAGGCGACGACGGCTCCACCGCCATCACCAACGTAATGACGGGGCGCGCCGCGCGCGGCATCGTTAACCGGGCGATGCGCGAACTGGGGCCGGTGACGTCGGAGGGGCCAGGCTTCCCGCACGCTTCGGCCGCGTTCGGGCCGCTGAAAACGGCGGCGGAAAAGACCGGCAGTTCCGATTTCACCAATCTGTGGGCCGGACAGGCGGTGGCGCTCGGCACCGAGCGGCCCGCAGAGGACCTGACCCGCGCCTTGGCGGAGGATGCCCTGCGGCGGCTACGCGCGCTGTCCGCCTGATCCGGCGGGACTGCCGTGGTTGCGGCGCGAAAGGCCGGTCTGCTATAGGGCGTGGCGTAGTGAATTTGGGCTTGGCGCGGCGGCGTCATCCTGAGGTGCGACGCGCAAAGCGCGGAGCCTCGAAGGATGACCTCCGGTCGTCGCCCTTCGAGGCCGCCGCTTCGCGTCGGCACCTCAGGGTGACGACTTCTCCACCGACAATCCCTTAGTGCCGAAAGGCTTTATATATGTCCGTCGACGCCGCCACTGTTCGCCGCATCGCGCATCTTGCGCGGATCGCGGTCACCGATGCCGAGGTTCCGCACCTGCAAGGCGAACTGAATGCGATCCTCGCCTTCGTCGAGCAACTGTCGGAAGTGAACGTCGAGGGCGTCGAGCCGATGACCTCGGTGACGCCGATGGAGATGAAGAAGCGCGCGGATGTCGTCAATGACGGCGAGATCGCCGATGACGTGGTCGCCAACGCGCCGGCGCGCGAGGATCATTTCTTTGTGGTGCCCAAGGTGGTCGAATAGAGCGGGAGACGAAATCCGATGTGCCTGCTGTGCGACGACGAAGCAGCCTATCAGGCTTACATGACCTATCTCGATGCGATGCGGCGTCAGGGCGAGGAAGCCGATCCCGACAAGGCGATGGACGCGGTGCTTGACGCGATGGAGCAATCCATGAAGCAACAGCCTCGCCGCGACGATCCGGCCAACGACAAGACGCTCTCTCCTTTCTTTTGCAGCCCGGTTGATAAATGACGGACCTGACTTCGCTGACGCTGGCCGAGGCCCGCGACGGTCTCGCGCGCAAGACCTTTACCTCCGTCGAACTCACCGACGCGCATCTCGCAGCGATGGAGCGCGCGCGCGCGCTCAATGCTTATGTGCTGGAAACGCCGGAGCAGGCGCGCGCCATGGCGCGCGATGCCGACGCGAAGATCGCCAAGGGCGAAGGCGGTCCGCTCGCCGGCATTCCGCTCGGCATCAAGGATCTGTTCGCGACGCGCGACGTGCGCACCACCGCGTGCTCGAAAATTCTCGGCGACTTCAAGCCGCTTTATGAGTCCACCGTCACCACGCAACTGTGGCGTGACGGCGCGGTGATGCTCGGCAAGCTCAACAACGACGAATTCGCCATGGGCTCGTCGAACGAAACCTCGTGCTTCGGCCCGGTGGTCAATCCGTGGCGGCGTGAAGGCTCGGATGCCAAGCTGGTGCCGGGCGGTTCGTCCGGCGGCTCGGCGTCGGCGGTGGCCGCGGGTCTGTGTCTGGGCGCGACCGGCACCGACACCGGCGGTTCGATCCGCCAGCCGGCGGCGTTCACCGGCATCGTCGGCATCAAGCCGACCTACGGCCGCTGCTCGCGCTGGGGCATCGTCGCCTTTGCATCCTCGCTCGATCAAGCCGGGCCGTTCGCGCGCACCGTGCGCGACACCGCGATCCTGCTGCGCTCGATGGCGGGGCATGATCCGAAGGACACCACCTCGGTTGATCGCGCCGTGCCGGATTACGAGGCGGCCATCGGTAAATCGGTGAAGGGACTGCGCATCGGCATCCCGAGGGAATATCGCCTCGACGGCATGCCCTCCGAGATCGACCGGCTGTGGTCGCAGGGCGCGGAGTGGCTGAAGGCGGCGGGCGCCGAACTGGTCGAGGTGTCCTTGCCGCACACCAAGTACGCGCTGCCGGCCTATTATATTGTCGCGCCGGCGGAAGCCTCGTCGAACCTCGCGCGCTACGACGGCGTGCGTTACGGCGCGCGCGTCGACGGCAACAACATCGTCGAGATGTACGAGAATACCCGCGCGGCCGGCTTTGGCGCCGAGGTGAAGCGCCGCGTGATGATTGGCACCTATGTGCTCTCCGCAGGTTACTACGACGCTTATTACCTGCGCGCGCAGAAAGTGCGCACCCTGATCAAGAAGGATTTCGAGAACTGCTTCGCGCGGGGCGTTCACGCCATCCTGACGCCAGCGACGCCGTCAGCGGCGTTCGGCATCGGCGAGAAGACCGGCGCCGACCCGATCGAGATGTATCTCAACGACATCTTCACCGTCACCGTGAACATGGCCGGACTGCCGGGCATCGCGGTGCCCGCCGGCAAGGACGCGCAGGGCCTGCCGCTCGGCCTGCAACTGATCGGCCGTCCGTTCGACGAGGAGACGCTGTTCTCGCTCGGCGAGGTGATCGAACAGGCGGCCGGGCATTTCACCCCCGCGCGGTGGTGGGGTTAGAGAATCCATAGTTACCATACGCCCCGTCATTGCGAGCGCAGCGAAGCGATCCAGAAAGCCACGAAGCAAGAACTGGATTGCTTCGTCGCTTACGCTTCTCGCAATGACAGAAACACTTTTAAAGAACGATCGGAATGCGCCTGTCGGCGCGGGGATTAACCATGATGGCCTTGCGCTTGCCACGATGCCGCCATCTTGTTTGCCGGTTAACCGCCTTCGGGCAATAACCGCCGCAATGGAGGGGCGGGCGATCATGCGGTGGTCGAGATATCTTGGCGCGATTCTTGGCGCGCTGACGGTGAGCTTGGGCGGCTGCGCTTCGGTCCACAATATGCCGGTCAATGAACCCGCGCACGGCAGCGTGGTCGATCAGCTTCATCTCAATTTCAAGGAAGAAGCCGCCGACAACGACGACATGCTGCTCGGCCTGGCGTTCTCGGGCGGCGGCACTCGCGCGGCGGCGTTTTCCTTCGGCGTGCTGTCGGAGCTCGACCGGATTAGCGTGCCGCACGCCAACGACAAATTGATCGACCGGCTCGATTTCATTTCCGGCGTCTCCGGCGGCTCGGTCACGGCGGCTTACTACGGCCTGAAGAAGCGTGCGGCGCTGGCCGATTTCCGCGAGCGCTTCCTGTTGCAGAACGCGGAAGAGGGGCTCGACACCACGCTGTCGCTGGCCACCATGGGCCGCGCGCTTGGCGGTGGCATCAACGATCAGCAGGGCTTTACCCAGTGGCTCGACCGCAACCTGTTTCACGGCGCGACCTACGGTCAGTTTCGTGAAGTCGGCGCGCCGCGTGTCTGGATCAACGCGTCCGACATCTACAACCGCGTGCCGTTCGTGTTCGGCGCCACCTCCTTCACCGCGATTTGCAGCGACCTGACCAAGTTTCCGCTCTCGAACGCCGTGGCGGCGTCCGCCGCCGTGCCGGTGGCTTTCGCGCCGATCGTGGTGAAAGCCTATCCCGACACCTGCACCGATCCGCTGCCGTCGTGGGTCACGCGCGCGGCCGCCGATCGTCATGCCTCGCCGATGCTGCGCTCCTTCGCCAGCGCCATCCTGCGCTATCGCGAGGGCAAGGTGCCGTACATCAAGCTGCTCGACGGCGGCCTCGTCGATAACTACGGCCTTGCCGGTTTCACCATCTCGCGCGAATCCTCGACGACACCCTACGGTCCGTTGACGCCGCAGCAGGCGGTGAAGCTGCGGCGGTCGATGTTCCTGGTGGTCGATGCCAAGGCCGGCCTGTCGGGCAATTGGGTGCAGAGCGCCGATGGTCCCAACGGCGTCGAACTGGTCAAGGCGGCGATCGACACCACCATCGACGCCAGCGTCGGTGCCAGTTTCACCGCCTTCGAGCGCACCATGAGCGATTGGCAGAATGCACTGATCAAATGGCGCTGCGGCCTGTCGGCGGCGGATCGCAAACGCTACGGCGCGCCGGCTGGCTGGAACTGCCGCGACTTGAAATTCTTCGTGGGCCGGCTCGGCTTCGACCAACTCGATCCGGCGCGCGCCGCCGAACTCGGCAACGTGCCGACGCGGTTTCACCTGCCGCAACAGCAAGTGGACGAAGTGATCGCCGCCGGCCGCGACGCGCTCCGCATCAACCCGGCGCTGCGGGATTTCCTGAAGAGTATGTAAGGGTCGTCGTAGCGAGGGTGACGGTTTTCGTGCGTGCGCCGGCACAACATTCTCGGTGTCGTCCCCGCCTGCGCGGGGACGACGCATTCGTATTGCATATTTGGCTAGCAGCGAATTTGGGGTCGGACACTCAGGCCTCACGCCACTCCGCCGGGGTTTTCTCGCTCGGCGGTCCATTGTAGAACTCACCCCATGAACGCACCTGTCAAATCCGTAAAGCTCATCAAGGGCGCCACCAGCGATTGGGAAATGGTGATCGGGCTGGAAATCCACGCCCAGGTCACCTCCAACTCGAAACTGTTTTCCGGCGCGTCGACGCAATTTGGCGGCGATCCGAACAGCCATGTCTCGCTGGTCGATGCCGCGATGCCGGGCATGTTGCCGGTGATCAACGAGGAGGCGGTGAAGCAGGCGGTGCGCACCGGCCTCGGCCTCAAGGCGAAGATCAACCTGCGCTCGGTGTTCGACCGGAAAAACTACTTCTATCCGGACCTGCCGCAGGGCTACCAGATCAGCCAGTATAAGTCGCCGGTGGTCGGCGAGGGCGAGGTGCAGGTCGATCTCGACGACGGCGACAGCATCACCGTCGGCATCGAGCGGCTGCATCTGGAGCAGGACGCCGGCAAGTTGCTGCACGACCAGCATCCGACCATGACCTATGTCGATCTCAACCGCTGCGGCGTCGCGCTGATGGAGATCGTCTCCAAGCCGGATATCCGCTCGTCGGAGCAGGCGAAGGCATATGTCAGCAAGCTGCGTACCATCCTGCGCTATCTCGGCACCTGCGACGGCGACATGGAGAAGGGCAACCTGCGCGCCGACGTCAACGTCTCGGTGCGCAAACCGGGTGAGCCGTTCGGCACCCGCTGCGAGATCAAGAATGTCAACTCGATCCGCTTCATCGGCCAGGCGATCGAGTACGAAGCGCGGCGTCAAATCGGAATCCTTGAAGACGGCGGCAGCATCGATCAGGAAACCCGATTGTTCGATCCCGGCAAGGGCGAGACGCGCTCGATGCGCTCGAAGGAAGAGGCGCACGACTATCGCTACTTCCCCGATCCCGACCTGCTGCCGCTGGAGTTCTCGCAGGCCTTCGTCGACGAACTGGCTGCCGCGTTGCCGGAATTGCCGGACCAGAAGAAGGCGCGTTTCATCGGTGAGTTCGCGCTGACGCCGTATGACGCCGCGGTGCTGGTCAGCGAGCGCGAGAGCGCCGACTTCTACGAAGCGGTGCTGGCGGCGCTCGCCGACAAGGCGCGCGACGGCAAGCTTGCCGCCAACTGGGTGATCAACGAGCTGTTCGGCCGCCTGAACAAGGAAGGCAAGGACATCGCCGCGTCGCCGGTGTCGTCCGCGCAACTCGCCGCCATCGTCGACTTGATCGGCGAGGGCACCATCTCCGGCAAAATCGCCAAGGATCTGTTCGAGATCGTCTGGAACGAAGGCGGCGATCCGCGTGCGCTGGTGGAAGCGCGCGGCATGAAGCAGGTCACCGATACCGGCGCGATCGCGAAGATCGTCGACGAGATCGTCGCCGCCAATCCCGACAAGGTGGCGCAGGCGCAAGCCAAGCCCGCGCTCGCCGGCTGGTTTGTCGGACAGGTGATGAAGGCGTCGGGTGGCAAGGCCAACCCGCAAGCGGTCAACGACCTCATCAAGAGCAAGCTCGGTTTGTGACGTGTCGGCGTTCGTCGCCGCGAGGTGATCGCGTGTGCGCGTCGCCGTTCATCTTGCGTCGTCGGTGAGGTGTTTCGTGGTGTCGGCGAACTGCCACGACGAGGTTCGCGGGTGAACATGTTCATCGTCATCGGGGTGCGAACAGGCATCATTGGCGGATGCGACGGCGATGAATCGGAAAAATCGCGACCGCGAATCAGCGCGGAGAGATGGCAAAAAATTCGCGTTTGAGAAACCGCGAACCGCCAAAACGTCCACACGGCCGAAAATATTTTGTTTGCCAAAAATCCCGACTCAGAGTCCGTGCGCGGCGCTCTGACCGGTCGCGATGAGTCGCTTCGAACGACATCACGCGCAAAAATTTTTCAACGCGAATTGCGAATCCATCTGCAGTACAAGCGTTTCCTGCAACCTTGACATTTGCCGACGTAGATTTCGCAGGCACTACTTGCATCGCGCGCGACGTCGCGTTCGCACTCGTTGGTCGCGACGCACGCACGGCGCTGCCACCGCTTCATCAACACTTCCTTAAGCAGGACGCTGTTTTTTCACATGTGTTGGTGTATGCGGGATGAAGTGCATTTCGATTCCCGGGTGCACGCAGCGATCAAGCCATCTCACTAATTAGGAGGGCAACATGGCTAAGAAGGCGAAGAAGGCGAAAGCCAAGAAGACTGTGAAGAAGGTCAAGAAGGCGGCGAAGAGCGCGGCGAAGAAGACCGCGAAGAAGACCCGCAAGGTTGCCAAGAAGAAGGCCGCCAAGAAGAAGTAAGTTTGCTTCTGGAAGAATTGCCGGCGTTCGTCGCCGGCGACGTCACACGAGCCGCCAGTTTGCCCTCCGCTGTAAAGCGGATCGGTTGGAAGCTCTGGTCGACGAGAGAGGGTGTCGGCGAGACATCAGGTCAGCCGGTCGGATCGTACAACGGGTCGCTCGCGCACCCGGCCAATGATCCGGCGGAAGAATGGTTCGGCAACGAGACATTCTTCATACGGCGTGGAGATCGCGTCTCCACAGTCACTGGCGGCGCTGCCGCGGTGGGCTTCGACCCTGACGTGTTCGCCGACGCCCTCGTTTTTTTGCCCGGCGCCTTTGCTCGATTGGCCGCGCCCGGTGTTTCCGTTCCACTCACCTGTCCATCGCTGTCGCGGCGCCGCATCGCCTCGTGATGCCGGCTGTTCCTCGCGCGTGACTATCGCGCCTTGCGGCGATGGTTATCGTTTTGCCAAGCGCCAGGGTAAATCAGCGATTCAGGAATAAAAGAAGTCCGCTAACGGCGGGCCTTTTCGCGATTCGCCCGCAATGGAGCCGCTGCAGCGTTCAGATTCCATTCATCGCGATGCTTAAACTGCCCTTCAAATTTGACCGGTCATAGTCACCCCAACACGCCGAACAATGGCGGTTGGGAAGAGTGTCAAACGATTGGACAGGAGGCCGCGCTCGGAGCAGGGCGGCTACCAACAAAAAGGTCAAAGGTCATGTTTCACGGAACGATCGATCTCGACGCGGCAAAGCCGGTGAACGACACCGCGATCCCGGATGCGCTGTTTGAACGCGGGCTGTACTGGGCGAGCGGCCGGGGCGGCCTGGTCGACCTCGTCGCCGCGCACAAGTGGTTCAACCTCGCCGCGCTCAAGGGCCGCGTCGATGCCGTGCAGTTGCGGCGCGAGGTGGCGGAGATGATGTCCGACGTCGAGATCGCCACCGCGCAACGCGACGCCCGCGCCTGGATCGCGATGCATTGAGGCGATGAGCCAAGAAAAGAGACGCACCACATCGGCGCGGCTCGCATAGGTGGCGGTGTCGTTTCGGATGAGGGCGTCGCGGGCGATAAAGCTACGGACGATGCCCAAAGTTATTGAGCAGGCGAGCTTCTCCGAATGAGACGCTTGAGAGCGACTGCCTTCCCGGAACCGGATTTGAAATAGGTTTCAAGCTCTCGCGCGTGATCTTCGGTCTCTACAGCGACATAGGATTTTAGCATCGCAGGCAGACTTGCCTTCGTCGAAAGGACCCGCCCGGCTTGATGTGAAGCGAATCGTCGTCGCAGATCGTTGGTCGAGCCGACGTAAATGTCGCCGTTGTTCAACTGAAGAAAATAGACGTACCACATGGAGGACACTGGTCTCCCTGCGCGGCCTTGCCGCTTCGGGAGATCACCCTACGCCTTCGGCTTCCGGTGGCCTGCCACCCGAAGCCGAAGGCGTAGGGTGGCGGAGACAGAGGGATTCGAACCCTCGATAGGGCTTTACAACCCTATAACGGTTTAGCAAACCGCCGCCTTCAGCCACTCGGCCATATCTCCGTCGGCCCCCGATATGCCCGACCCGGTGCCGCCTCGCAAGCGTCACTTGCGCCCGTTGCCTATTTCGGTGGGGGTTATTCGGGGAAGGCGTTCCGGCGGCTCTCTATCAGGTTCCCTATAATTAAGACTCCAGTCCCGCGGCGATGTCCCGCGCCACGAATCGGCCGGTCCGCCACGCCCGATTCTCACAGGCGGAAGGGGTTTGTCCGCAGGGGCGTTCCGTCTATCCTGCCATCACGTCTATGGGAAGTTCCGCAGTTCCGTTTCCAAAAACTAAAATATATCAATATCTTGCAGTGGTGTGATGATCACAGCTGCGTGTTATTTGTGCAACACCGATCCAAAAACGGCCGGATTGGTACCGTTCTGAGGCGTTCCTTTGTTGCGTGTTCATGGACGTTAGGTAATTGTGGCTGAAGCGACGGAGGGGGGCATCCCGAGGTCGTCCCGTTAGGTGGTTCGCTTAAGTCCCTCGCGTTGTGCGGGAGTGTCCGAAGGCGCGAACGGATCGAGCGGTTTAGTCAGGGACTAAGGGAACCTAGTCTTCGGGTGTTTCACCCAGCGGATCCGGAACCTTCCCTAAAGAGCAAACTTGGAGGTTTACATGAACATTGCGAAGAGCCTTATCCTCGGCTCGGCTGCGACCCTGGTCGCACTGGGTGGGGCGCAGGCGGCGGATCTTCCGTTGAAGGCCAAGGCGGTCGAATACGTGAAGGTGTGCTCCCTCTACGGCGCCGGCTTCTACTACATCCCCGGCACCGACACCTGCATCAAGCTGGGCGGCTACGTCATGGCCGACACCACGTTCAACGGCGCCGGCGCCTATAACATGCCGCGCTGGACCGGTGCTCCGACCCGTGCGTCGAACGACTACATCTCTCGTTCGCGTTTCGCGTCGACCATCGACACCCGTACCGCCACCGAGTACGGCGTGGTCCGCACCTATGCGTCGTTGATCTATAGCTGGACCACGGACACCTCGAGCCGTGCATCTGGTGAACTCGGCGTGTACTACGCGTTCATCCAGTTCGCCGGCTTCACCTTCGGTAAGGCGGTGTCGCAGTTCGACATGCCCTGGAGCGGTTACCCGGGCAACCAGACCTCGTTCCTGCTCGGCGGTTACGACGACGTGACCGGTATCAACCAGATCGCCTACACCGCTCAGTTCGGTAACGGCGTGTCTGCGTCGATCAGCTTGGAAGAGAACAGCGGCCTGAAGGGCACTGGCGCGATCAACTCCTACACCCGCGCTCCGCTGTATGACCTCGCGGCTCCGGGTGGCTTCGGTGCGATGACCGCCAACAACTGGGGCGGCACCAACGCTCCGGACATCGTCGGTCAGCTCCGTGTCGACCAGGCTTGGGGTCTGTTCCAGTTGTCGGCTGCGGCTCACCAGATCCGCACGGGTGTGGCGCTCGTTTCGCCGGTTCCGGCTGACGCATGGGGCTTCGCCGTTCAGGCTGGTCTCTCGCTCAAGAACATTCCGACCGGCGCTGGCGACAGCATCAACGTGTCGGTTGGTTACGCTGATGGCGCTTCGCGCTACATCATCGGCGGCGTGAGCCCGGACAGCTATGCCATCGGCAATGCTAACGTCCTCGCGATGGGCTTCTCGAGCGATGGCGTTTACGCGCCGGGCTTCGGCATCCAGAAGACCGAGGCTTGGGGTGTCCGCGGTGCGTTCAACCACAACTGGGATCCCTACTGGTCGACGTCGTTGTTCGGTGCCTACTCGGGCATCCGTTACAACAACACCGTCCGTACGGCTCTCGGCGTGAACCCGAACTGGGAAATCAGCCAGATCGGTCTGGTCACCCGTTGGACCCCGGTCAAGAACCTGACGCTGTCGGGTGAAGCGATGTACACCTACCTGACCCAGCACAACACTGGCCTCGTGCTGCCGACCGGCGCGGTTGCCGGCGACCGTGGCACTTGGAGCTTCAGCGTCCGTGCGAAGCGCGACTTCTAATCGCCATCGCCTCACGGCGATTACGATCTGAAACAGAAACCCCCGGCAGAAATGCCGGGGGTTTTTGCTTGTGGGACTGGACAGGTCCGGGGCACGCCTCCCGAGCGCATCTTGACAAATTCGGCGATATAGGATTTAATTCCTTCATCCCATCCTGATGAGAGGGGCGTTTCGCGATCGTCACGATCCGCGGGGCGGGATGCGGTGGACGCGGCAGCGTTCGGCGCGAGAGTTTGGCGGCAGGGCGGGTCTCCTCCATGGCGAGGGCTCCGTGAGCCGTCATCCTTGCGCGGACGACGACGCTGCGCGGTGCGGACCGGGGTGGAGATGCACCCCATTGGCATCGCCTTTGCGCGTCGGCCCAAGTCGTGTGGTCCCGATGCCCGTCGCTGGCATCAAGGCGATGCGTCGCCGTGCGCTTCAACCGAAGCGCCGATGTAAGCATCGACCGACGGTGACGAACCAAAGCGGATGAATCGCCGCCGGGGAGAGCACGAAGCAAGCCGGAAGCCCACCGCGCGCGGAACGCCGGATCTGTCCGGTGCGACCGTGGTGACTACACTCGTGCGCTTTCTACACTTTGCGCATGAGGCTGCGGACGCAATCGGGGCGTCCGGCGTTCCGCGCGCCCTCTTCTCAACGAGGGCGAAGCGTTCCTCGCAAAACTCGGGCGCTCAGCGCTGCGAGATCGCGAAGCTGTGTCTGCTTTGTGGCTGACACCCTCGACGGGCTGTTTGACATTCGAATCCGAACGACGCGATCGATCTCGATCGACGCCTTCAATCAAATGCAAGACGCGTCCTTATCTCAAGCGTCGTCTCTGCGCGGGGGAGAACAGCGATGGATGTCATCTTCTGCGACGATCGACTCTTCGATGGTGATGGCCGGATTTGTTCCGATCATCCACGTCTTTCTTTTGGAGCATCGGGCGATCAAGAGCATCACCGTTCGCCATTGCCGGGCTTGACCCGGCAATCCATCCTCTTGAAGAGACTATTGTTTTTGATGGATGCGCGGGTCAAGCCCGCGCATGACGATTCCAAATGAATGCCCGACGCTCCAAGGAGGAAAGACGTGGTCAGTGCTTCGGCTCGCGTCAACAACTCGACCCGGTCTCGTTCTACTGCACGCTCGCGCCGCGGTGCAGATCGGCTTCGATCTGCAAGCGTGACCCGCCGCCGAAGCGTGCGCGATACACTTGCAGGTTCTCCATGATCCGCTGCACGTAGTTGCGCGTTTCCGAGAATGGAATCCGCTCCACCCAATCGACTGCATCGACATTGGGATCCCGCGGATCGCCGTAGCGTGCGATCCATTTCTTCAGACTGCCGCGCCCCGCATTGTAGGCCGCGAAGCTCATGATGTAGGAGCCGCGATAGTCTTCCAGCAGGCCGCCAAGTTCGGCGGCGCCAAGCGTGGTGTTGTAGACCGAGTCGTTCTTCAGCCGTCCGAGATCGTAGCTCGCGCCATACTTCTTGGTGACGTACTTCGCGGCCGACGGCGTCACCTGCATCAGGCCGTAGGCCTGGGCCGGCGAAACGACCTTCGGATTGAAACCGCTCTCCTGCCGCGCGATCGCGAACACCACGCTGGGATCGACCTCCGGGCCGATCGGACGGTAGTGCGGAAGGCCGGTGGAGGGGAAAGCATAGACGTCGAATGGCAGGCCGCGATTCATCGCGGCCTTGCCGAGCAGCAGCATGCCGCGCGCGTCGTTGTTGCGCGACGCCAGTTCGCCAAGACCGGCCAGCACGTCGGCTTCGGCGTTCTCGCCCATGTCGGCGAGAATCGGAATCGCGAGATCGCGTTCGTTCAGTGCGTAGAGCAACTGCACCGCGCGCACGATCTCGAAGCGTCCGATGCCGCGAAGCCCTGAGCCCGGCGCGCGATTGATCTCGATCTGCGGCAGGCCGAGTTTGGCACGCGCCAACTGACCATAGTAACTGGTCGAATGCGCGGCGGCGGACTGATAGGCCGCGCGCGCTTCCATGCTGCGGCCGGAGGCTTCCGCCGCGCGGCCGAGCCAATAGCCGGCGCGCGCCAGCGCCGTCGGGTTGTCGCTTCGCTCCGCGATGCGCGCGAAGTGTTGGGTCGCGGTGGCGGGATCTTTCAGGAAACGCAGCGCGATCCAGCCTGCGGTGAATTCCTTCTGGGTCTTGTAGACGTTCTTGGTCGGCAGCGCGGCGTCACGTGCCACCAGATAAGCGGTGCGGTTGTCGCCGATGTCGAGCAACTCGCGCGCCAGCACGCGACGTTCGATCCACCATTCGTCGAGATCGTAGAGGCGGCCAGGGTCGCGCGGTGCGCTCAGCATCAGGCGGCCGGCTTCCTCGATGCGCTCCTGCCGCCGCAGCCATTGAATTTTGCTAAAGATGTAGCCGGCGTCGCCACGCAGGCTGTTCGGCACGTCATCAAGCAATGCCTTGGCGTTCGACGCGCGCTTCGAGACGGCGATGCGCGCGCGCGCCAGCGCCACCTGATCGCTGCCGAGGCGGTGCGCCGCGCGCAATGCGGCCTCGTGCGCGCTGCCGTATAGCAACGCATCCATGCGCGCCTTGTGATCGCTCGGGCGTAACAATGCACCGAACTGGTCGAGGATCGCGGACTCGAAGTTCGCGGAAATATCGTCGTCGAGCCAGGCTTCGCGCACGTAGCGTTCGGCCTGCTGCCGGTCGCCGCGCGCCAGCAGCGCGCGCGCCAGCACGAGGCGTCCCTTGGTGGACAGCGGCGTTTCGTTCTGAAACCAGCTTAGCACCGTGGCGTCGTCGCGGCGGTCGTCCCACAGCGCGGCTTCGGCGCGGCGGCGCAGGAAGGTCTGCGACGGCCAGCCCGGATTGGCGGCGAGGAAGGCTTGATAACGCTCGACGCCCACGCCGTTGTCGGGGCTGCGCAAGATAATCCATTCGGCGAGCTTGCGCGCCACCGGATCGCTGATTGCGGCTTCAGCCTGCGTGGCATCGCTGATCCTCCGCCGTTGCACGAGCCCGATCACATTCTGCAACGCGCCGAGATCGGCTTGCGAGGTCGATGACGTCGCCGCGACCACCGAGGGCAGGGTGGGTTTGCGCTCGACGCGCGGTGCCGGATGGCGTGTCGGCGACGGCGCCGCGGCGGCGGAATGCGATTTGGGCGCGGCCGGTTTCGATGCGGACTTGGTCGGCGCTGTTTTCGCCGCGGCAGACTTCGATGAAGATTTCGATTCGGTCTTCTTCGATCCAGTCTTCTTCGATCCGGTTTTGTGTGACTCGGTCTTGGCCGCGTGCGGCTTCTCGCCATGTGCTTTGCCGGAGGCCTTGGACTCGGGCTTTTTGGCGTCGTGAGCTTTCGAACCGGCGGACGATTTCGACGGCGTCGCCTTGGCGGACGTTTTCGTCGTGTGGGATTTTGTTGCGGTGGCCTCGGGGGCGGCTTGCGCGCTGATCATCAGTGCCAGCGACCCGACGGTCGCCATCAACACCTTCCATCGCCATGCCGATGCGCGGGCAAACGTCATCACGGCGTCCTTCGCTCGAATCGATCCCGATGCGCGACCGGGGAAATTATCTCTGATTGCGAGAACAGAACATCAAATGTGTTAAGCATTTCATGTCTGCCGTGCGACCCGGGCGATTTCGCGGCCATCGCCAGCATTCACGGTCTGACCGGCCCTGTCCGGGGAATTGGACCATCCTTGCCAGCGTGCCGCCGATGGACAGCGCAAGCTTATGAAACTATTATGGTTTGCGCGGTGGCGCGGAGTGGATTGCCTGGTCTGGACGCTGTTCGCCGCCGGAACTGGGGGACGAGGCGGGTGACTTGCTCCGATAGACCTTTTGTCGCGGCTGGGGACCCGCTAGATAAGCCGTCTGCAACTGAGCGGCAGTGTTTGTTGGAGAATGACGATGGCAGCCAAGACGAAATTCCGGGGGTCCTTTACCGCCTTGGTGACGCCGTTCAAAAACGGCTCGGTGGATGAAGCCGGCTTTCGCGATTTCGTCGATTGGCAGATCGCGGAGGGCACCAACGGCCTGGTGCCGGTCGGCACCACCGGCGAAAGCCCCACCGTCAGCCACGACGAACACAAGCGGATCGTCGAGTGGTGCATCGATCAGGCCAAGGGCCGCGTGCCGGTGATGGCCGGCGCGGGATCGAACTCGACCCGTGAAGCGATCGAACTGGCCGAGCATGCCGAAGGCGCGGGCGCCGATGCGGTGCTGGTGGTGACGCCTTACTACAACAAGCCGACGCAGGAAGGGCTCTATCAGCACTTCAAGGCGATCAACGACGCGATCAAGATTCCGATCTTCATCTACAACATTCCGGGCCGCTCGGTGATCGACATGTCGGTCGAGACCATGACGCGCCTGTCGCAACTCCCCCACATCGCAGGCGTGAAGGACGCAACCGCGAGCATGGTCCGCGTCTCGCAGCAGCGCGCGGCGATGGGCGAGGACTTCAACCAACTCTCGGGCGAGGATGCTACCATCCTCGGCTACATGGCGCATGGCGGCCATGGCTGCATCTCGGTGACATCCAACGTCGCACCGCGGCTATGCTCCGAATTTCATCAGGCCTGGCAGCGCGGTGATACCGCCGCGGCGCTCGCGATTCATGACAAGCTGATGCCGCTCCATACCGATCTGTTCATGGAGTCGAATCCGGCACCCATCAAGTACGCGCTGTCGGTGTTGGGGAAGATGGAGGAGACATTGCGATTGCCGATGGTTCCTGTCTCCGAGCCGACCCGGGTGGCGGTACGCAAGGCCATGGTTCATGCCGGACTGATCAATTAAGTGCGTTTTTGTAAGCGTCGATCGTTGTCGTCACACATCAACATGGGCTGAAAAGGAATTTGGGATGCTGAAGGAATTCCGTGAATTTGCCATGAAGGGCAACGTCGTTGACCTCGCCGTTGCCGTGATCATCGGTGCGGCGTTCGGCGCGATCGTCAATTCGATGGTTGCCGATATCATCATGCCGATCGTCGGTGCGATCACCGGTGGTCTCGATTTCTCCAACTACTTTACCGGGCTGTCGTCGCATGTCACCGCCTCGAACCTCGCCGATGCCAAGAAGCAGGGCGCGGTGCTGGCCTGGGGTAACTTCCTCACGCTGACGCTGAATTTCATCATCATCGCCTGGGTGTTGTTCATCGTGGTGCGGCTGATGAATTCGTTGAAGAAGAAGGAACCGGCTGCGCCGGCCGCGCCGCCGGAGCCGTCCGACGAGGTCAAGTTGCTGACCGAAATTCGTGACTTACTGAAGAAGAGTTGAAACGAGGCGCCCGCGGCGGGCGCTGTCGTTGGTTAAGGGCAGCGCCCAAAGGGGCTTATCAACATGGCGGAGAAGAACGAGCGCGCCATCAAGGTTGTCGCGGAAAACCGCAAGGCGCGTTTCAACTATGCGATCGAGGACACGGTCGAGGCGGGTATTTCGCTCACCGGCACCGAGGTCAAGTCGATCCGCAACGGCAAGACGACCATTGCGGAATCCTATGCCGATCCCAAGGGCGGCGAGATATGGCTGATCAACGCCAACATCCCCGAGTATTTGCAGGCCAACCGCTTCAATCATGAGCCGAAGCGGCCGCGCAAGCTGTTGCTCCACAAGAAGGAGATCAACAAGCTGGCCGGCGCGGTGGAACGCAATGGCATGACCTTGATTCCGCTCAAGCTGTACTTCAACGAGCGCGGCCGCGCCAAGCTGCTGCTCGGGCTCGCCAAGGGCAAGAAGCTGCACGACAAGCGCGAGACCGAAAAGAAGCGCGACTGGAATCGCGAGAAGGGCCGCTTGATGCGGGCGCGAGGATAGCGCGCCGCCTCCGGAGGAGCGATCGACATGAATCAAAATGATTTGTTGGCCGTCGACTGGAGCAAGATCCCTGCGCCGCAAGATGATGGGGCCGCACGACATCTGATCGGGACGACGTTGCCGCCGGTCAGTCTGCTCGCCACCAATGACACCATGGTGACGCTGGCCGAACTATCCGGGCGCACCGTCGTGTTCGGCTATCCGCGCACGGGCGAGCCGGGCAAGATCGCGCTTGTCGATGACTGGGATATGATTCCGGGTGCGCGCGGATGCACGCCGCAGACTTGTGCGTTCCGCGATCTGTTCGCCGATCTGAAGGCCGCCGGCGCGCAGCATGTGTTCGGCCTGTCGACGCAGAGCAATGCCTATCAAAGCGAGATGGCGGGGCGGCTGCATCTTCCGTTTCCGGTGTTGTCGGATGAAGCGCTCGAACTGACGCGCGCGCTCAATCTGCCGACCATGGAGGTCGCGGGCCTGGTGATGATCAAGCGGCTGGCGCTTGTCATCGACGATGGACGCATCACGCATGTGTTCTATCCGGTGTTTCCGCCGGATCGGAATGCGGGTGATGTGTTGGCGTGGCTGAAGGCAAATCCGCGTTAGAGACTTTCCGCTTTTGATGGAATTGTCCGTCGTCATGCGCGGACTTGATCCGCGCATCCATCTTCTCGAGAAATGATGGATTGCCGGGTCAAGCCCGGCAATGACACCTCAAGGCGTTTCCATCAAACGGGGAAAAGCCATAGCGTGGCAATTCAAAGCGTTTTCGAGCGAAGTGGATGCCGGTTCGCGTCAAGAAAACGCGCCAAAACAAAAAATCTGGAGCCTCGTTCCGATTCTATCGGAACGGAAACGGCTCTAGCCGATGTCGGCGCGGATTTTGGCGAACACGCTTTCGAACATCGCAGGCGTCAGCACGCCGGTGTTGGTGTTGTATCGCGAGCAATGATAGCTGTCGTAGAGTTTCACCGCGCCGGCATCATGCACGGCGCCGTGCGCGAACGGTGCGGATGCGGCGCGGAGGTCGAGCGCTTTCACTGTCGAGTCATGCGCGACGCGCCCCAGCGCGACGATCGCGCGTAGCCGCGGCATCTCCGCGAACGTTGCGTTGAGAAATTGCCGGCAGGTGCGGATTTCGATCGGCAGCGGTTTGTTCTGCGGTGGCACGCATCGCACCGCGTTGCTGATGCGGCAATCGATCAGCGTGAGGCCATCGTCCGGGCGCGCCTGATAGACGCCCTTGGCGAAGCCGAATGCTTTCAGCGTTGCATAGAGCAGGTCGCCCGCATAGTCGCCGGTGAAGGGCCGCCCGGTGCGGTTCGCGCCTTGCAATCCCGGCGCCAGTCCCACGATCAGCAGCGCCGCGTTACGATCGCCGAACGATCGCACCGGCGCATTGTGCCAACCGGGTTCGCGCGCGCGGATCGACTCGCGGAATTCGACCAGCCGCGGACAAAACGGGCAATCCCGATCCGGTTCGGCAGGATCAGCGATCTTGGGGATCGTGTCGGACGATGATCGGGGTTTGGACGCTGACCTAGTCCTCGAAATCGTCGTCATTGCTTCGCGCGGAGACGGTGCTGCGTTGAAGGAACTGCGGCGCGTGATGGCGAGGCTCGCGCGGAGCAGGCCGCTCGGAAGGATCGCGCCCGAGTTTTGATTGCAATTCCATCAGGTCGGTGAACACGTCCGCTTGCCGACGCAGTTCGTCGGCGATCATCGGCGGTTGGCTGGTGATGGTGGACACCACCGTCACCCGAACACCGCGTCGCTGCATCGCTTCGACAAGCGAACGGAAATCGCCGTCGCCGGAAAACAGCACCATCTGGTCGATGTGCTCGGCCAGTTCCATGGCATCGACGGCCAGTTCGATGTCCATGTTGCCTTTGACCTTGCGGCGGCCGCTGGCGTCGATGAATTCCTTGGTGGCCTTGGTGACGACGGTATAGCCGTTGTAGTCGAGCCAATCGATCAGTGGTCGGATCGAGGAATATTCTTGATCTTCAATGATTGCAGTGTAATAAAATGCACGTAAAAGTGTACCGCGACTCTGGAACTCTTTCAGCAAGCGCTTGTAGTCGATGTCGAAGCCGAGCGTCTTGGCGGTGGCGTAAAGATTGGCCCCGTCAATAAAGAGCGCAATTTTGCTGGATTCAGAAGGCATAAGTCTCTCGCCGTTGTTTCATGTTCTTGGCGCTGGCCCGGAAGAGCCATGCGCGTGGCAGAATGAAGGTACCGATGGCCCGTATAACGGCATCGGAGGCGCATTCTCAAGCGATAGATACCTAAGAGCGACTCGGGAAGTCTGATAGGGCAATGAAGCGATTTCTTGATGTTGCCGCAACCCAACCCTCGTAGGGGGCATGCAACTGCCGCCAAGATAGGACGAAGTCCGGGCTTATGCCATGAGGCAAAATGCAGATTTGACCTTGCGAAATTGGCCAAGCCCGTATACCTACTGCGGGCATCCAGCCACATTCAACCCCCTGTAAGCGGAGCGGCATTTCATGGCGCGCGTCACCGTCGAAGATTGCATTGATAAGGTCGACAACCGTTTCGACCTGGTTCTGCTCGCCGCGCACCGGGCACGCATGATCTCATCGGGTTCACAGCTCACGATCGATCGCGACAATGACAAGAATCCGGTTGTTTCGCTTCGCGAAATCGCCGACCAAACCATCTCGCCGGAAGACCTGAAGGAAGAGCTGGTTCACTCGCTGCAGAAGTTTGTCGAGGTGGACGAACCGGAGCCGGATACGGTGCCGCTGATCGGCTCCGCCGGTGCGAGCGTCGATGCCGACGACACCGAGGTGGCTGTCGAGCGTATGACCGAGGAAGAATTGCTGAAGGGTCTGGAAGGCCTGGCTCCCCCCGAAGAGCGCCCCGAGGAGGACGAATAGTCCTGAAGCGGGCCGCCGGCCTTCTTCTCGATCGATTTTTTACAAAAGCCCGGGCGCAGCCGCCTGGGCTTTTGCTTTTGTTGACATTTTTTGGCGCTATGATGTGCGCTGGGAGCGGCGAGGACCGGCCGCCCACGGCTATTGGAGCTGGTCCGTTCGAGTATGGCCGGCATTGGTGCCGGCGCGTTGGGGCCTGGAAGCGTGATTGCGTATTGGCGCCGCAATGTGCGGCAAGTGCAGCCTGAGGCCGAGCCAGCGGCTCCCGTCGCGCCGCCCACCGTGGAGGTGCCGAAGCCGGCCAAGCCGCCGCGCTCCCAGATGATGCGGCAATACGATCTGGTTGAGCGGGTCCGCTCCTACAATCCGAACACCGACGAGGATCTGCTGAACCAGGCCTATGTCTACGCCATGAAGGCCCATGGCGAGCAGAAGCGCGCCTCCGGTGATCCGTATTTCTCGCATCCGCTCGAAGTCGCGGCGATCCTCACCAACCTGAAGCTTGATGACGCCACCATCGTCGCCGCGCTGCTGCACGACACCATCGAGGATACCGACGCGACGCGGGCCGAGATCGACAGCCTGTTCGGCTCGAAGATCGGCGCGCTGGTCGAGGGGCTGACCAAGCTCAAGCGCCTCGAACTGGTGTCGCGCGAAGCCAAGCAGGCGGAAAATCTGCGCAAGCTGCTGCTTGCGATTTCCGATGACGTGCGCGTGTTGCTGATCAAGCTGGCGGACCGCCTGCACAACATGCGGACGATGGAGTTCATGCCGCCGGCATCGCGCCAGCGCATCGCCGAGGAGACGCTTGATATCTATGCGCCGCTTGCCGGCCGCATGGGTATGCAGGAGATGCGCGAGGAACTGGAGGACCTGTCGTTCCAGACGCTCGATCCCGAAGCCTATGCGGTGGTGATGCAGCGGCTCAATGCGCTGGCCGATCGCAACCGCAACCTGATCGAGGAGATCGAGAGCGAACTCTCCGCCAAGCTCGCGAGCAAGGGTATGACCGCCCGCGTGGTCGGGCGTCGCAAGCGGCCATTTTCGATCTGGACCAAGATGGAGCGCAAGTCGATCGGCTTCGAACAGCTGTCGGACATTTTCGGGTTTCGTGTCGTGCTCAGCGATGTCGAGGCGTGTTATCGCGCGGTCGGCATCGTTCACACCACCTGGCCGGTGGTGCCGGGACGCTTCAAGGATTACATCTCGACGCCGAAGCAGAACGACTATCGCTCGATCCACACCACGGTGATTGGCCCCGGCAATCAGCGCGTCGAATTGCAGATTCGCACCGAGGATATGAACCAGATCGCCGAATACGGCATCGCCGCGCATGCGCTCTACAAGGACGGCATGGGAACGCCGACCGATCTGGTCAAGCGCGAGTCGAACGCGTTCGCGTGGTTGCGCCACACCATCAATATGCTGTCGGAAAGCGCGAACCCCGAGGAATTTCTCGAGCATACCAAGCTCGAACTATTCCACGATCAGGTGTTCTGCTTCACCCCGAAGGGCAAGCTGATCGCGTTGCCGCGGCAGGCTAATGTCATCGACTTCGCTTATGCAGTGCATACCGACGTCGGCAACAGCGCGGTGGGCTGCAAGATCAACGGCAAGTTCGCGCCATTGTCGTCGGAGTTGCAGAACGGCGACGAAGTCGAAGTGCTGACGTCGAACGTGCAGACGGCGCCGCCGTCGGCGTGGGAAACGCTTGCGGTAACCGGCAAGGCGAGGGCGGCGATCCGTCGCGCGACGCGTACCGCGGTGAAGGGACAATATGCGACGCTCGGCCGGCGCATCGTCGAGCGCCTGTTCATGCGCGCGAAGATCGAATACGCCGACGACAAGCTGAAGGGCGCGCTGCCGCGACTGGCGCGTGCCTCGATCGAAGACGTCATGGCGTCGGTCGGACGCGGCGAGATGAAGGCGTCCGACGTCGCGCGGGCCATGTACCCGGACTACAAGGAAGAACGCGTCAACCGTTTCGGCGAGAAGAAGAGTCTCGCGGTCAAGCTGAAACTGCGCTCACCGAAGCCTCAGGCACGTCCGCCTGCGGCTATTCCGATTCGTGGGTTGCGATCCGATCTTCCGATCAAGTTCGCGCCCAACGGCGGCGCGGTCCCGGGCGATCGCATCGTCGGCATCGTGTCGCCGGGAGAGGGCATCACGATCTATCCGATCCAGTCACCGGCGCTGAAGGACTTCGAGGAAGAACCGGAGCGTTGGCTCGACGTGCGCTGGGATGTCGATGAATCGACGCCGCAGCGTTTCCCCGCGCGCCTGTTCGTCGAGAACGTCAACGAGCCTGGCAGCCTGGCGCAGATCGCGACCGTGATCGCCGAGCATGACGGCAACATCGACAACATCAGTATGTTTCGCCGCTCACCGGATTTCACGGAGCTGACCATCGATCTTGAGGTCTATGATCTGAAGCACCTCAGCGCTATCATCGCGCAGTTGCGCGCGAAGTCGGTCGTCTCCAAGGTCGAGCGCGTCAACGGTTAACTCTCATTCGGTCTTCCCGCGAGTTCGTCATGTCTCAGTCAGCCGCCCTTCGTCTCGGGGTCAACGTCGATCATGTCGCCACGCTGCGCAACGCGCGCGGCGGCGAGCGGCCCGATCCGGTTCGCGCCGCGCTCGCCGCGATCGAGGCCGGCGCCGACGGCATCACAGCACATCTGCGGGAGGATCGCCGCCACATTCGTGACAGCGACATGGCGCGATTGAAGGCGGAGATTTCCAAGCCGCTCAATTTCGAGATGGCCGCGACCGACGAGATGCAGCGGATCGCGCTCGCCACCATGCCGCACGCCGTCTGTCTGGTGCCGGAGCGGCGGATGGAATTGACAACTGAAGGCGGGCTCGACGTCGTCGGGCAGCGCGAGGCGCTGGCGCCCTACATCGCGCGCTTCAATGACGCCGGCATTCGCACGTCGCTGTTCATCGCCGCCGATCCGGCGCAGATCGAGATGGCCGCGACGTTGAAGGCACCGGTGATCGAGCTTCATACCGGCGCGTGGTGTGACGCGGTGATGGATGGCGACCACACCAAGGCGGATCGTGAATGGCAGCGCATCGTTGCCGGCGCAAAGCTCGCGGGCGAGGCGGGGCTTGAAGTTCACGCCGGTCATGGACTGGACTACGCCACGGCAGAGACCATCGCCGCGTTGCCCCAGGTCATGGAGTTGAACATCGGTTACTTCATGATGGGAGAGGCGCTGTTCGTTGGCTTGCCTGAAACCGTCCGTCAGATGCGCGCCGCGATGCAGCGCGGCCGGGCACGCATCGGGGCCTCCGCATGATCATCGGCATCGGCTCCGACCTGATCGATATCCGGCGGATCGCCAAGGTGATCGAGCGCCATGGCGAGCGCTTCCTTGATCGTATCTTCACCGAGGCCGAACGCGCCAAGGCCGAGCGCCGCGCCAAAAGCGAGAAGATGGTGGTCGCCACCTACGCGAAGCGCTTCGCCGCCAAGGAGGCGTGTTCGAAGGCGCTCGGCACCGGAATCCGGCGCGGCGTCTGGTGGCGCGACATGGGGGTGATCAACCTGCCGGGCGGCCGTCCGACGATGGAACTGACCGGCGGAGCGCGGGAGCGGCTTGCCGTCCTGACCCCGGAGGGGCACGAGGCGCGGATCGATCTCAGCATCACCGACGATTGGCCGCTGGCGCAGGCCTTTATCGTGATCTCGGCGGTCCGGCGCGGCGACTGACACGGCCGGCCCAAATCCATTAACAGAATTAAAAATCAAGATATATCAATCCATTACCAAGTTTTGAGGGAGCGGTTGATTGCGCGGCCGTCAACAACGGTCTAAAACCCGCCCGGGGTGCTTCGTGGCGGAATTGATCCTGCGGGATGATCACCATGGGCGGTGATGCAGGGCGGTTCAAGCGTTCAAAATCGAGCTGGGTTCAGGCGGCGCGAACGGGCCTCGCCAGACGAATGCTCATCGTCGTGCGTGTGACGAGGGAATTGAGAAAGCGATGAGCGTGACTTCAAGCACCAAGAAAGAAAGCGGTTTCGGCGAGACAGTCCGGGTTATCGTGCATGCGCTGATCATCGCGCTGGTGATCCGCACTTTTCTGTTTCAGCCCTTCAACATTCCGTCGGGCTCGATGAAGGCGACGCTGCTGGTCGGCGACTACCTGTTCGTCTCCAAATATTCCTACGGCTACAGCCACTATTCGATTCCGTTCTCGCCGCCGTTGTTCTCCGGCCGCATTTTTGGCTCCGAGCCTTCACGCGGCGATATCGTGGTGTTCCGGCTACCGAAGGACGACTCGATCGATTACATCAAGCGCGTGATCGGCTTGCCCGGCGACCGCATCCAGATGCGGGAAGGGCTGCTCTACATCAATGACGTCCCCGTCAAGCGCGAACGGTTGCCCGATTTCGTCGGCGAGGATCCCTGCGGCTCTGGCGCGACCGCGCGCGTGAAGCAGTGGCAGGAGACGATGCCGAACGGCGTCACCTACAAGACCCTCGATTGCGTCGACAACGGTTTCTATGACAACACCAACGTCTATACCGTGCCGGCCGGCCACTTCTTCATGATGGGCGACAACCGTGACAACTCCACCGACAGCCGCGTGCTCTCGGCGGTCGGTTACGTGCCGCTGGAGAATATCATCGGCCGTGCGCAGATGATTTTCTTCTCGATCGCCGAAGGCGAGCACGCCTGGCAAATCTGGCGATGGCCCACCGCGATACGGTGGAATCGTCTGTTCACCATCGTGCGATGATCGACGAAACGGCGGACATCAAGGTCGTTTCCCAGGCCGACGAGGCAAACAACGCTGCGCCTCCGGCCGATGCGGCGCCCGTGCGCGTCAAGAAACCGCGCGGGAAGGCCGCCGCGAAAGCCGCCATGGCCGCGATCGAGGAACGCATCGGCTATTCGTTCAAGGATCCGACGTTGCTCGCGACGGCCTTCACGCATGTTTCAGCGCTGAAAGCCGCGCGCAACCGCACCGACAGCTATCAGCGGCTGGAATTTCTTGGCGATCACGTGCTGGGGTTGATCGTCTCGGACATGCTCTATCGCGCCTTTCCCAAGGCGGATGAGGGCGAACTCTCGAAGCGGCTCGCGGACCTTGTGCGCAAGGAGACTTGCGTTGATGTGGCCCGGTCGCTCGGCTTTCAGGATGCGATCAAGCTCGGCTCGGTTGGGGCAGGCGCCGGAGCGCGGTTGCGCAAGTCGGTGCTCGGCGACATCTGCGAGGCTGTGATCGGCGCCATCTTTCTCGATGGCGGGTACGCCACAGCGGTGAAGTTTGTCGAAGCCAACTGGCTGGAGCGGATGCGCAAGCCGCAACGCCCGTTGCGCGATCCGAAGACCGTGTTGCAGGAGTGGGCGCAGGGCAAGGGCTTGCCGGTGCCGGTCTATCGTGAGATCGAACGAACTGGTCCGCATCACGATCCGCAATTCCGTGTAGCGGTGGATCTACCGGGTTTGACTTCAGCGGAGGGCACCGGCGGCAGTAAGCGCGCTGCGGAAAAAGCCGCCGCATCGGCGATGCTGGCGAGCGAAGGCGTCAAGGGAAGCAGTCATGGCGCCGGATAGGGCATCGCAGGATACAGCACCGCAATCACCGACCCGCTGCGGTTTCGTCGCGCTGATCGGCGCGCCCAATGTCGGCAAGTCCACGCTGGTCAATGCGCTGGTCGGCTCCAAGGTCACCATCGTCTCGCGCAAGGTGCAGACCACACGTGCGCTGATCCGCGGCATCGTTGTCGAGGACAACGCGCAGATCATTCTGGTTGATACGCCCGGCATTTTTTCGCCGAAGCGTCGGCTCGACCGCGCCATGGTCTCGACGGCGTGGAGCGGGGCGCACGACGCCGACCTCGTCTGCGTGCTGCTCGATGCGCGCGCCGGCATCGACGAGGAAGCCGATGCGATCCTCGCCAAACTGGAGGCGGTCGCGCATCCCAAGATATTGGTGATCAACAAGATCGATCTGGTGCCGCGCGAAAAGCTGCTGGCGCTGGCGAAGGCCGCCAACGAGCGTCTGACGTTCATCGATACCTTCATGGTGGCGGCGCTGTCCGGCGACGGCGTCGATGACCTGCGGCGCGCGCTGGCGGCCAAGGTGCCGGAGGGGCCGTTCCACTATCCCGAAGACCAGATGTCGGATGCGCCGCTGCGCTATCTCGCGGCGGAAATCACTCGTGAAAAAATCTATCGGCATCTGCATCAGGAATTGCCGTATCAATCCACGGTGGAAACCGACACCTGGACCGAACGCAAGGATGGTTCGATCAAGATCGAGCAGACGATCTATGTCGAGCGCGACGGCCAGCGTAAGATCGTACTTGGCAGGGGCGGTGCGACGATCAAGTCGATCGGCGAACAATCGCGCAAGGAGATCGCCGAGATCGTCGGCCAGCCGGTGCACCTGTTTCTGTTCGTGAAGGTGCGCGACGGCTGGGGTGACGATCCCGAACGCTATCGCGAAATGGGCCTGGATTTTCCGAAAGAATGACGCTGGCGAATGCTTCAGTTCCGCAAAACATCTGGCGCTTCGAGGTGCTGCTCTATGCCTCGTTGCTGCTCGACACGTTGACGTCGCTATTCCGGACCATGCCGGACGACATGAGCGAGGCCGCCGCGTCGGTCGCTTATTTCGCCAACGCCCTGATGATCCTGCTATTTGTCTTTCTGGTGGGGCTGGCTGCGCGACACCGGAAAAGCTGGGCGCGGATCGTGTTGCTCGTGGCGTTGGGATTGTCCGTTCTGTCGCTGGCGGGCGAATTGTCGTTCAGCGGGTTGCAACTCGAGACGTTGCTCGAATTGATCTCGACGGGAATGACGGCCGCGGGACTGTATTACTCGTTCACCGGCGATGCACGCGGCTGGTTCGAAAGGTCGAGCGGGTGAGTGGCGACGCCACCTGCGCATGACGATGGAATGCGATAGTATCGCGCATCATGGAATGGACCGACCAAGGCATTGTGCTTGGCGTGCGGCGGCACGGTGAATCCAGTGCCATCGCCGAGTTGCTGACGCGCGAACATGGCCGCCATCTTGGCCTCGTGCGTGGGGGCGCGGGCTCGCGGATGCGGCCGGTGCTGCAACCCGGCAACACGGTTCATGCGGTCTGGCGCGCGCGCCTCGACGAGCATCTCGGCACCTATCAGATCGAAGTGACACGGACCCGCGCCGCGACCTTGCTGGCGGATTCGCATGCGGTCTACGGCGTCACGCATCTGGCATCGCTGGCCCGTCTGTTACCGGAACGCGCGCCGCACGAAGATATCTACGAAATGCTTGAGTTGACGCTGGATGACTTCACTGATGCGGGCGAGGCGGCCGTCCATCTGGTTCGATTTGAGCTGGCGATGCTGGCCGAACTCGGCTTCGGTCTCGATCTTTCGAGTTGCGCTGCGACGGGCGCGACAACCGATCTGATCTATGTGTCGCCGAAGTCCGGAAGCGCGGTGTCGCGGCAGGCAGGGGAACCCTGGCGCGGTCGGCTGTTGCGATTGCCGCCGTTCCTGCGGGAAGCGGACGGGCAGCGCAATGGCTGGTCCGATCAGGACCTTCAGGACGGTTTCGAACTGACGGGACGCTTCCTGCTGCGCCATGTGTTGGAGCCACGAGGGCTCCGCCATTCCGATGCCCGCGCCGGCTTCATTGCCGCCGTCGTCAGGCAGCGCGGGCGGGCATTGCCTTCGGATTCCGCCCCGGAATCGTAGATTTCGGTTGGATTCCAGCCAGCCCTGCCCGCCGAATCACGCCTTGTCGCGGGCTCCGTCAGGCGCTAACCCCTCCCCATGGGAAAACGATTGATTCCACCGGAACCCGCGGACATCGAAGAGGTCGCGTTACGCACCGCCCTCGAGGAGCGGTATCTTGCCTATGCGCTGTCGACCATCATGCACCGGGCGCTGCCCGATGCCCGCGACGGCCTGAAGCCGGTTCACCGCCGCATCCTCTACGGCATGCGGCTGCTGCGCCTCGATCCCGGCACACCGTTCAAGAAGTCCGCCAAAATTGTTGGCGACGTGATGGGCTCGTTCCATCCGCATGGCGACCAGGCGATCTACGACGCCATGGTGCGCCTCGCGCAGGATTTCTCCTCGCGCTATCCGCTGGTGGACGGGCAGGGCAACTTTGGCAACATCGACGGCGACAACCCGGCCGCCTACCGCTACACCGAAGCGCGCATGACCGACGTGGCGCGGCTTTTGCTGGAAGGCATCGACGAGGACGGCGTCGAGTTTCGCGCTAATTACGACGGCCAGTCGAAGGAGCCGGTGGTTCTGCCCGGCGGCTTCCCGAATCTGCTCGCCAACGGCGCGCAGGGCATCGCGGTCGGCATGGCCACCGCGATCCCGCCGCACAACGCCGCCGAACTCTGCGACGCCGCGCTGCATCTGATCGACAAGCCCGACGCCAAGTCGCGCGCGCTGCTGAAATGGGTGAAGGGGCCGGACTTCCCGACCGGCGGCATCGTCGTCGATTCCAAGGAAAGCATCGCGGAAGCCTACACCACGGGGCGTGGCGCGTTCCGTACCCGTGCCAAGTGGCATCAGGAGGAGGGTGCGCGCGGCACCTGGGTGGTCGTCGTCACCGAGATTCCATGGCTGGTGCAGAAGTCGCGGCTGATCGAGAAGATCGCCGAACTGCTCAATGCCAAGAAGCTGCCGCTGGTTGACGACATCCGCGACGAGTCGGCGGAAGACATCCGCATCGTCATCGAGCCGAAGTCGCGCAACGTCGATCCCGAACTGCTGATGGAATCGCTATTCAAGCTCACCGAGCTTGAAAGCAGGATTTCGCTGAATCTCAATGTGTTGGTGAAGGGCCGCATTCCGAAGGTGGTCGGCCTCGCCGAAGCCTTGCGCGAATGGCTGGATCATCTGCGCGACGTGCTGCTGCGCCGCTCCAATTATCGCAAGGCGCAGATCGAGCATCGGCTCGAAGTGCTGGGCGGCTACCTGATCGCCTATCTGAACATCGACAAGGTCATCAAGATCATCCGCACCGAGGATGAGCCGAAGCCGGCCTTGATGAAGGCGTTCAAGCTCACCGAGATTCAGGCCGACGCCATCCTCAACATGCGGCTGCGCTCTTTGCGCAAGCTCGAGGAAATGGAGATCCGCACCGAAGACAAGAATCTTCGGGCCGAGCTCAAGGGCATCAATGCCGTGCTCGGATCGGAAGCCGAGCAGTGGAAGAAGGTCGCCGAACAGGTCCGCAAGGTGCGCGACATGTTCGGGCCGAAGACACCGCTCGGCAAGCGCCGCACCATCTTCGCCGACGCGCCGGAGCACGACCTTGCGGCGATCGAGGAAGCCTTCGTCGAGCGCGAGCCGGTGACGGTGGTGGTGTCCGACAAGGGCTGGGTGCGGACGCTCAAGGGGCATGTCGAGGATCTGTCGAACCTGTCGTTCAAGACTGACGACAAGCTCGGCTTCTCGTTCTTCGCCGAGACGACCTCCAAGATTTTACTGCTCGCCACCAACGGGCGCTTCTATTCGCTCGATGTCGCCAAGCTGCCGGGTGGGCGCGGTCATGGCGAGCCGATCCGCATGTTCATCGACATGGAGCAGGACGCGGCGATCGTCACGGTGTTCGTCAACACCGGTGGGCGCAAGTTCCTGATTGCCAGTCACGAGGGGCAGGGCTTCGTCGTCAACGAGGACGATTGCGTCGGCACAACGCGCAAGGGCAAGCAGGTGCTCAACGTCGAGATGCCGAACGAGGCGCGGGCGCTGACCACCGTGACCGGCGACACCGTCGCGGTGATCGGCGAGAATCGCAAGCTGCTGATCTTCCCGCTCGACCAGGTGCCGGAGATGGCGCGCGGCCGTGGCGTGCGCTTGCAAAAGTACAAGGACGGTGGATTGTCGGACGTCGTGGTGTTCACGGCCAAGGAAGGCTTGAAGTGGCGGGATTCCGCCGGCCGCGAATTCAGCGCGACGATGAAGGAATTGTCCGAGTGGCGCGGCACGCGTGCCGATGCTGGCCGCTTGCCGCCGAAGGGCTTTCCGAAGTCCAACAAGTTCGGCTGGGGCATCGAGTAGGCTGCGCCCGATCGGACGCAGTCTCTCGAACTAGCCTGCCGCAGCTCTGGCACGGAACTGGTAGAGGATCAGCGCCAGCGTCGAGCCGAGCGCGAGCACGACGCCCAGCGCAATCATCGCATCGCTAAAGATCGTCGCGGCCATCCAGACGCCGAACGCCGCGCCGAGCATTTGCCAGAATCCGAGCAGCGCCGACGCCGCGCCGGCATTGGTGCCGAACGGCGACAGCGCTTGCGCGGTGCCGAGCGGGTTGACGATGCCCATGCCGAGTAGAAACACCGAGATGCTGCCGAGGAGCGGCAGGAATCCGCCATGCGATGCGCCGACCAGCAGCAGCGCGATGCTTCCGATGGCGGTGAGCAGCAGTCCCACCTGAATAGGAGGTTGCAATCCGAAGCGTGCGGAAAGTCGCGCCGCGATCATGCCTGCGGCGAAAACGATGATCACCGTTCCTGCAAAGAACACACCAAGGCCGATCGGTGAGAATTGCAACCCTTCGATCAGGATACGGGGCGCTGCCGAAAACAGCGCGAACAGGCTGCCGAGAATCAAGCTGACTGTGGCCGCCGGAATCAGAAATCGGCGGTCGAAGGTGAGCTGCAGGTACGTTGTTGCGATGCTGCGCGGGGCCAGCGGTGTGCGCACGCCGCGATGGGTTTCGCCGAGTTGGGTCGCATAGGCCGCTGCCGCGACCGCCGAAAAGATCGCGACGAATACGAATTCGGAGCGCCAGCCGAAATAGCGATCGAGCGCGCCGCCCAGGAGAGGCGAGAACCCGGGCGCGGCCGCCATTGCGATCATGATCAAGGCAAGCGTTCGTGCCAGTGCCTCGCCGCTGAACATGTCGCGCGCGATGGCGCGTGACAATACCGACGTCGCGCAGGCGCCGAACGCCTGCACCGCGCGGCCGAACAGAAGGTTGGGCAGGTCCGCCGCCAGTCCGCACCAGATGCTGCCGACGATAAAGACAATGAAGCCGGTCACCACCGGCAGATATCGGCCGTAGCGATCGGAGATTGGGCCGACGGCGAGTTGTCCGATCGCGAAAGCGGCAAGAAAAACCGTGATCGATGACGTGACGGTCGCGGTGGAGACGTCGAGCGACCGGCCGATCTGGGGCAGCGACGGCAAAAGGATGTTCGTCGCCAGCGTTCCGGTCGAGGCCAGCGCCGCCAGTATCGCAACCTGTGCGACCGTCGCACGCCGCGAGTTGAGTGCAAGAGCAGGATCGGCAATCGAATTGTCTGTCATGGTCGTTTCCTTCGCTAATGAAATGATGATTATCATATTAAGCGAAGGTGTGCGCGCGATTTCGATATGCTCGACCGACCACCCGAGGAGGGGGTATCGTCCGGTCGAGCGACCACGGAGGCACGGCTTGGTCTGCGTTGGTAGCCGGACGGGCAGGTTCCCGGTAGGAAAACTGCTCGGCAATGTGGCTCGCCTTCTCGCTATTGCAAATGAGTTGCAATAAAAGAAGATATCAGCCATGGTGAGGACATGGATGCCTCGACCGGAATAAGAAAGCCGAACCCGCCCGCCGAAGCGGGGCGGCCGAGCTTGCCGGAGGCTCACGCCTCGATTGCCTTGCCGGTCGGCGGTCACTGGTTTCGGCGTTTTTTGGCGTTCCTCGGCCCCGGCTACATGGTGTCGGTCGGCTATATGGACCCCGGCAACTGGGCGACCGACCTCGCCGGTGGGGCGCAGTTCGGCTACACGCTGCTGTCGGTGATCCTGCTGTCGAACGTGATGGCGATCCTGTTGCAGGCGCTGGCCGCGCGGCTTGGCATCGCCACCGGGCGGGACCTGGCGCAAGCTTGCCGCGACGCTTATTCGGGGCCGGTCGGCATCATGCTGTGGCTGGTGTGCGAGGCCGCGATCATCGCCTGCGACCTCGCGGAGGTGATCGGCACCGCGATCGCGCTGCAACTGCTGTTCGGCATTCCGTTGATCGCCGGCGCGCTGATCACCGCGCTCGACGCGTTTCTCGTCCTGTTGTTGATGAATCGCGGCTTCCGCTTTCTCGAAGCCTTTGTCGTCGCATTGCTGGTGATCATCGCCGGCTGCTTTGCCGTGCAGATCGCAGCGGCCGCGCCGCCGGTGGCGGCTATCGCGAGGGGTTTTCTACCGTCGAAGGAGATCGTCGCCAATCCCGCGATGCTCTATATCGCCATCGGCATCATCGGTGCGACGGTGATGCCGCATAATCTCTATCTGCATTCGTCGATCGTGCAGACCCGCGCCTATGAACGCACACCGAAAGGCCGACGCGAAGCGATCAAGTGGGCGACCACCGATAGCACCATTGCGTTGATGCTGGCGTTGTTCGTCAACGCTGCGATCCTGATCGTCGCAGCCGCCGCGTTTCATGGCACCGGACATGAGGATGTCGCCGAAATCAGCGATGCGCATCGTCTGCTGTCGCCGTTGCTTGGGCTCGGCATTGCCTCGACGCTGTTCGCGGTGGCGCTGCTGGCATCCGGCCTCAACTCGACGGTGACGGCGACGCTGGCGGGACAGATCGTGATGGAGGGATTCATCCATCTGCGGATGCCGGCCTGGGCGCGCCGGCTGGTGACGCGCGGCATCGCCATCGTGCCGGTGGTGGTGGTGACGTGGCTTTACGGCGAGCGCGGCACCGGCCAGTTGCTGGTGCTGAGCCAGGTGGTGCTGTCGATGCAGCTTCCCTTTGCGGTCATTCCGTTGGTGCGGTTCGTCTCGGATCGACGCAAGATGGGCGATCTGGCGATCTCGCGCTCGACCGCCGCCATTGCCTGGATCGTGGCCGGCGTCATCGTTGTGCTCAATCTCAAGCTGCTGTTCGATACGGTGTTCGGCTAGAGCCGATGGGCGCTCAATCCTGCGCTTCCGATTGCGCCGAAGTGTCGTTGTCGACCCGCAGCCATCCGGTGGGCGCCAGCCGTTGCTGCGGCAGGAAGCGGCTCTTGTAGCTCATCTTGCGCGAGCCATCGATCCAGTAGCCGAGATAGACGTAGGGCAGCCCCATGCGTCGCGCGCGCGCGATGTGATCGAGGATCATGAAAGTGCCGAGCGAACGATTTTCCTCCGACGGCTCGAAGAACGAATAGACCATCGACAGCCCGTCGCCGAGAATGTCGGTCAGCGCCACCGCGATCAGTTTGCCCGGCGCTGTCGCCTCAAGCCCCTCGGCCGGACGGCGGCGATATTCGATCAGCCGGGTTTCGACATGGCTGTCCTCGATCATCATGGCGTAGTCGAGCACGGTCATGTCGGCCATGCCGCCGAGGCGATGGCGCTGATCGAGATAGGCGCGGAAGATCGAATACTGTTCCGAGGTCGGCACCGCGCTGCGGGATTGGCCGACTAGATCGGCATTGCGCGCCATCACCTTGCGGAAATTGCGCGAGGGCCGGAATTCGTTGGCGATGACGCGGACCGACACGCAGGCGTGGCACTGATCGCACGCCGGGCGATAGGCGATCGACTGGCTGCGCCGGAAACCGCCATGGGTGAGGAGGTCGTTCAACTCGCTGGCCTTGTTGCCGACCAGATGCGTGAACACCTTCCGCTCTTGCCGGCCCGGCAGATAAGGGCACGGCGAGGGAGCCGTCAGATAGAATTGCGGCGTGTCGCGGGAGTGTTGCGTCACCGAATCTCGTCAGCCTCCGATGGTCCGGCAAGCATCGCCCGAGCGGAAGGGCCGGTCAACGGCCTTCCGCAACTACCAGCTCTGGCGGGGCTGGGGGGAAATGGCGGTGCGAACCGAAGTATTGATCACCACCGTTCCGAGGATGATATCGTGCAACAAGCGACGGCGGTTGTTGAACAGGCCGACCAGCAGCACCAGCGGCGTCAAAACCGACACCGAAATCCAGTAAACGACGGCGTGGGTCGCGCCCAGCAGGAAATAGCTCGGCGCGCCGTACCAGGTGCGCATTTCGAGATCCATCACGCGCATACCGACGGTTGCGGAGCGCGGGCCGCCGAGCGTCATGCCGTAATAGACGATGGCCCAGATCACCGAGGCCGGACCTACGAAGGCGAACAGCGCCCAGCCCAGTCCCAGCGTCACCAGCCCGAACACGGCGATGAACAACGATACCAGGACCACTGGAACCGACAGCACCAGCAGGTCGATCAGGAAGGCGAAGAACCGGCGGGTCAGCACGCCGCGGAATAATTCCGGCTGTTCCCATGGATCGAAGGCATGTGGCCGTACATTGGCTTGGCTACCGGCCCAGCCTGATGCCCCAGTCCGATTGGAATCGCTTGCCGACATAATGCTCTCCGTCTGGTGACGAAATCCCGCGTCATGACATGGCGATCCGTCAACCGGAGCACAAGGTGCGGAGGATTGCTCCTCCGGGATTCAACGGCGCAGCCAGGATCTGTCTCGGAAGAACTCAGAGTTCCGCGCGAATCTTTTCCGCCGCCTGCGGGGCGAAATAGGTCAGCACGCCGTCGGCGCCCGCGCGCTTGAAGGCGACGAGGCTTTCCATCATCGCCCGCTCGCCATCGATCCAGCCGTTCTTCGCGGCGCCGGCGATCATCGCGTATTCGCCGGACACCTGATAGGCGAAGGTCGGCATCCCGAAGGTATCCCTGACGCGGCGGACCACGTCCAGATAGGGCAGGCCCGGTTTCACCATCACCATGTCCGCGCCCTCGGCGATGTCGAGTTCGACCTCGCGCAAGGCTTCGTCGGAATTGGCGCTGTCCATCTGATAGGTCCGCTTGTCGCCGGTGAGCGCCTTGGCGGAACCGATTGCATCGCGGAACGGGCCATAGAAGGCGGACGCATACTTGGCCGCATAGGCCATGATCTGGACGTCGAGGAATCCGGCTTCGTCCAGCGCCTCGCGGATAACGCCGACGCGGCCGTCCATCATGTCGGAGGGCGCAATGATGTCGCAGCCAGCTTCCGCCTGCACCAAGGCCTGCCGCGCCAGCACGGCGACGGTTTCATCGTTGAGAATCTTGCCGTCGCGGATCAGCCCGTCATGGCCGTGGCTGGTGAAGGGATCGAGTGCGACGTCGCACAGCACTCCGAGATCGGGGAATTCCTTCTTGATGGCACGCACCGACTGACAGACCAGATTGTCGGGATTGAGGGCCTCAGAACCGCGTTCGTCGCGCAGCGAGGGATCGGTGTAAGGAAATAACGCAATGCACGGGATGTTGAGTTTCATGGCGCGTTCGGCGTCGCGCACCGCCTGATCGACGCTGATGCGCTGAACGCCCGGCATCGAGGCAACATCGATGCGCTGGTCGGTGCCGTCGACGATGAACAGTGGCCAGATCAGGTCGTCGGTGGTGACGACATTTTCCCGCACCAGCCGGCGGGCCCATTCGGATTTGCGGTTGCGGCGGAGGCGGACCACCAGATCGAGCGAATCCGAGGCTGTGGCAACCTCGCGCCGCGGCGCGTCGCGCATTTCGATGGGCCGCCCGAATTTGATCGCCATGGTGGAAAATCTCCGAAACAGGACTCTGGAATTAGTCCTATTTCAATCTAGCACCTTCCGACAACAACGTCACCGCACGGGGAAGTGTGCGGCAATTGATTTTAACGCCCCGGCGGGCCATGAATCGCCTCGAGAGCCGGTGCGATTCAGCCGTTCCGGACACGGGTACCGAATTGATGTCCGAGCCTTCATCCCGCGAGGTGCCGCAGCGCGAGCGCACCATCACGGCAAACCATCTGCGATCGGCCAAGCCGGAGTCCAACGACAACGTCTGGACCGGCCGTCTCGTGCTGTTCCTGCGGGTGATGGCGGTGCTGTCGATGGGCAAGGGGCTCTATCACTGGGCGCAGGTCACCGGTTTCATCGGCGGCGAGAGCGGTGCCTTCGAGAATCAGACCACCGCCTGGCAAGCCGCGACGATCTATTTTGCCGTCATCGAACTGGTGGCGGCGGTCGGGCTGTGGCTGGCGACGCCGTGGGGGGCGGTGGTCTGGCTCACCACCGTGGTGTCGATGGCGATCGTGGAGCTGATGTTTCCCTCGATTTATGGCGGCAGCCTGATCGTGGTGGGCGTCGAGGTGGTGTTCCTGGCGCTGTATCTCGTGCTGGCCTGGCTCGCGGCGCAGGAAAGGCCGCCATAGTCGGCCATGCTGGGCTATGAGAGTTGAGGCGGCAAGCAACATCGGAGAACTATCGTGGATCAACTTCACGCGGGCGGCACGGCGGGCAGTCTCATCGTCAATGCGGTGGCGCGCTATGGCGATCGGCCGGCGCTGGCGGATGGCAATATTCGCTGGAGCTATCGCGAGTTCGGCGATGCCGTGGGTCGTTTCATCGCGCTGTTCCGATCCGTCGGCTTGAAGCGCGGCGATGCGCTGTCGGTGCTGGCCGGCAACCGCGCGGAATCCTGGGCCGCGATCAGCGCGGCGATGGTGATGGGCCTGCGCTACACACCATTGCATCCGATGGCCGCGGAGGACGATCACGTCTTCATCATCGGCGATGCCGAGATCGATGCCTTGATCGTCGAGGCCGGCAAGTTCGCGCCGCGTGGACTGGCAATCAAGACGCGTGTGCCGTCGCTCAAGCATCTTCTGTCGTTCGGTCCGGTGGAGGGCGCGCGCGACTTGTTGGCGGAGTTGCCCAAGGTTGCTCCCGCGCCGCTCGTTGACGAGAGCGATGTCAATAGCATCGCTTGGCTCGCCTATACCGGCGGCACCACGGGACGCTCCAAGGGCGTGATGCTGCCGCATCGCGTCGTCACCACCATGGCAACGCTGCTCTATGCCGATTGGGACTGGCCGCCGGAAATTCGTTTCCTTGCGGCAACGCCCATCAGCCACGCCGCCGGCGTCACGCTGTATCCGGTGATGATGCGGGGCGGCTTTACGCGCCTGGTGCAGGGGTTCGAGGCTGAAGCCTATTGCCGCGTCGTCGCCGAGGAAAAGATCACCGCCGCATTCCTGGTGCCGACATTGATCTATGCATTGATCGACGCGCCCGACCTGCGCGCGCGCTACGATATGTCATCGCTCGACATGATTGTTTATGGCGCCGCGCCGATGTCGCCGGATCGCTTGCGTGAAGGCATGGAGATTTTCGGGCCGGTCTTCGTTCAACTCTACGGCCAGACCGAAGCGCCGCAATGCATCACCACCATGCGCAAGATCGATCACGATGACTCGAAGCCGGGGCGTCTCGGCTCGTGCGGTCGTCCCAATCCGCTGGTCGATGTAAAACTATTCGATTCCGAGATGCGCGAAGTCGCGATCGGCGAGCCCGGCGAAATCTGCGTGCGCGGCACACTGGTGATGGACGGCTACTGGAAACGTCCGGAGGCGACGGAAGAGGCGTTTCGCGGCGGTTGGCTGCACACCGGCGACGTCGCCATCAAGGACGAGGATGGTTACCTCTACATCGTCGACCGCACCAAGGACATGATCATCTCCGGCGGCTTCAATATCTATCCGCGCGAAGTCGAGGACGCGTTGATGTCGCACCAGGCGGTCGCGTCCGCGGCGGTGATCGGCGTTCCCGACGACAAGTGGGGCGAAGCGGTGAAAGCGTTCGTGGTGCTGAAAGCAGGCGCCAACAATGGCGCCGCTGAATTGCAGGCGCACGTCAAGGAGAAGCGCGGTGCGCCGTGGTCGCCGAAAACGATCGAGTTCGTCGCCGACATTCCGGTCACCGGGCTCGGCAAGATCGACCGCAAGGCGCTACGTGCGCCCTATTGGGAAGGACGGCAGCGCGGCGTCGCGTAAAACTAAAGGCCGCCGCTAAGATTTTCCGCGAATTTTCGCAAAATTTCTCGCGGTAAGAATTGAGTCACCCTAACGCGGCGGTGACGAAGATTACGCGAATGTTTCGGATTTGAACGACCCTGTTCGCAAATGCGACAGGGGGCGGCGGGAACTGCAGACGAAGCGTGAACATCGCGCCTCGCTCCTCAACAGATGATTACAAAAAGCCCTTATTTGACGGGCTTAATCCGTGATTCACTGTCTTAAATTCATGATCTCTTTATTGTCTTATTTAAGCGGATCTTCAAACGCCTCCGTTAGGTTGTGGCTATCAGGCGGGACACAAGTTTCGTCGCATAAGTCGAAAAAACGACAACAGGGGTAGTGTCATGATGAAAGCCGCAGCCACGGCCGTTGAAACCGCCGAACGCGCTGCCGGTCACGCACCGGTGCAGCCGCTCTATCTTGAAGCTCTCACGCTGGTAGAGCGTCTGCATCGCCGGCTGCTCGACGTCATCAAGGATGAATTCGATCGCCGCGGCCGCGCCGATATCAACTCGGTGCAGGCGCTTTTGCTCTACAACATCGGCGACAAGGAATTGACCGCCGGCGAACTGCGCACGCGCGGTTATTATCTCGGCTCCAACGTCTCCTACAATCTGAAGAAGCTGGTCGAACTCGGCTTCCTCGATCATCAGCGTTCGCGCGTCGATCGTCGCTCGGTGCGCATTCGTTTGACCGCGCAGGGCCAGGAAATCCGTCGCATCGTCGATGCGCTCTATCAGAAGCACATGAAGACGGTGGAGCAGGTCGGCGGCATCTCTAACGAGGAGTTCGCGACGCTCAACAAGTCGCTGCACCGGCTGGAGCGTTTCTGGACCGACCAGATCCTCTATCGCCTCTGAGTTTTTCTTCGCCTCCAAGCGAGCAAAAGGGCGAGCCGGCGCAAGATCGGCCGCCTGACTTTCGAAGACGTCTCTCCAAGGACACCTTCTCACTGTCGCGCATCGGTCCCGAGTTGCCCCGGGACCGGTGCGTTCTTATTTTCAGGCGACGGTTGGAGCAGGTCGCTTGCGCAGCAGGTAACGTTGCGTGCCTTCCAGCACCAGTTTGCGGTTCTGGTTGTGCACCGTCGTGCGCATGCCGACGACGCCGGTGGTGCGCCCCGGCTTCACTTCGTCGATAATGAGCGTGCCGTACAAGGTGTCGCCGACATAGACCGGTGCGAGGAATTTCGATGACTGGTCGAGGAATCCGATCAGGCTGTCTTCGGTCATGAATGGAAACGTGCCGGCGCCGGCGGCGGTCTGGATCAGAATCTGATAGCCGTGCGCCAGCATGTGCGGCATGCCGCGCGCGCGACAGAATTCGACATCATAGTGGATCGGGTGGTTGTCGCCGCTCGCCGCCTGAAAGGCGAGGAAGATGGCGTCGGTCATGGTTCGGCTCGGCAGGATGAATTTTTCGCCGACGGCAAAATCCTCGAACCAGCGTGTTTCGTAGCGTTTATGCTGGGCGGGGTCGAACGCATCATCCATGTCGTGGCTCCTTGTCATATCTTGTCGATGGCCTGATCCTTGACCGAAAGTGGCGCCGTCGCCAAGCGGGATGCATGCAACCCCAGCCATGCGGATCGGGCCATGCGGCCGATCGCAGCATTTGCGAGACGCTCGGCGCAATTTTTCTATTGGCACGACAAGATTCAGGCGTACAACAGCGCCGCGCGGGTCGCAGGGGAGAGGGCTGGCATGGACAAGCAAGCAATGCGTGAAGAAGCCGAGCGGTTGATGCGCGAGGCGATGACGCGCAAGGGCGTGACCGTGAAGCAGGGTGACACCCGCATCATGGCGACGTGCGGCAAGTGCGGCGCGCAGAACAAGGTTTCCGCCCCGAAAGGCACCACACGCGTGCAATACACCTGCAAGGAATGCGGCGTGAAGCAGATGGCGCTCTGACAATTTGGGGTTGAGGCCCGCGTCAGAGGCGCACACGCCGGGAACGGGTTAGACAAAACGCGTACCGATGCGTTGGTGCCGCAGCCAGAAACCGGCAAAATTGGCTGCGTCCATCATCCCCGTTACGGCCGGTTGTCACCCGACGCATGCTCGCAAGACAACGTCCCGGCGGGGTATTGGTTCATATCGATCGGCCCAACCGGGTGGGTATCCTGTCCTATTTGATCCGCACGGTGATTTTCTTCGAGATGACTGGTGGCACGAAGGGGAAGTGATCGGCGTCTCCCAGCACCAGTTGCAGTGTGTGCTTTCCGGGTGGCAATTCGATCCGGGCTTCGGTCTGGCCGGCGCCGAAATGCAGATGCGATTTATCTTGCGGGATGGGTTCGTCGGGATTGAGCGGTTCATCGACATCGATCAGCAGATGATGATGGCCGCTGTTCTGAAAATTGTCGCCGGCATGGGTGACGCCCATATTGCGCAGACCGAAGCGGCACCAGAACGCGCCTTTGATGACGGCGCCATCCTGCGGCCAGACGATATAAAGCAGGGCCTCCTTTGGCGCCGGCTTGCCCTTGGCAAAGGCGACGCCAGGCAGAGTGAGCAGTCCGACCTGAAGCAGCCTGCGTCGGGTGATCGTCATGACACGGCCTCTTCCACGATCTGGGGTGCCTACAAAGTCAACGCGATGCGAAAGCCATGGGTCGGGTAACGTACATTGGTGTCATAGCCGTCGCGGTTTGAAGGCCGGACGTAGCGCGCATCGTTGCGCCACGAACCCGAGCGCAGCACATGTGAGGTGCAGCCGTCTTCAAGCCAGGCGGTGCCGTCGGTCGGTGCGCCCTGATAGTTCCTGTGAAAGCAATCCTCGACCCATTGGTCGACGGTGCCGCCCATGTCGTAGAGGCCGAACGGATTGGGCTTGAAACCACCGACCTTGTTCGGCGGTTCGTTATTGGCAACTTGTGTGCAGTTCTTGCAATGCGCGGCACCGGGTTGCAACTGATCGCCCCACCAGAAGCGCGTTTGCGTGCCACCACGGGCCGCGTATTCCCATTCGGCTTCGGTCGGCAGGCGATAGGGCTTGCCCGTGGTCTCGGCCAGCCACGCCGCGAATTGCTTGGCGTCGCTCCAACTGATGTTGCCGACCGGCGCATCGTCCGGGCCGGTCGCCGTAAATCCACAAGCCTTGGCGGCCGCGCAGAGATTCCATTCGCGTATCGACGCCGGGTATTTGCCGATCGCGAAGCGCTTCACCGTCACCTGATGCACGGGCCGCTCGGAGGCGTCCTCGTTGCTGCCCATGGCAAAGCTGCCGCCCGGCAGCGGAACCATCTCCGGCTCTCGCAATGGCGGTGCGACTGGCTGCGGCACGATGGCTGGCGCAATTGCCGGCGCGACCGTTGCGGGCGGCACAATCGGCGCCACTGGCGTCTTGGCCTGCTGTTGCCCTGCCGGTTCGCTGACGGGTGCGGAACGTATCTTCGCGTCAGTGGCTTTTGCGACGGTGGATTTGCCGTTACGCGATGCGTCCGTCCGTGGGGCATTGGGCGTGGAGGTGGAAGCGGTCCGCGCGACCGGGCCGCGGGTCTGCATCGTCAAGTACCACAGCACACCGCCCGCCAGAACCAATACCACCAGGCTAAGCGAAACAATCGCGAGACCCTGCTTCTGCGTGCGTCGCCGCTTGAATGCGGATGGATCGGGCAAAACGCGATAGACCCGTACCGGATCGGTGATGTTTTTGACCTTGCGATCGCCAAGCGATTCATAGCCGCAGACAATCTTGTGCTTGATCTGCTCGTAGATGCCGCCGGAGATGAACACCTCTCCGGGATCGGCGAGGCCTTCAAGCCGCGCGGCGACGTTGACGCCCTCGCCAAACACATCGTCGGTTTCGATGATGACATCGCCGAGGTTGACGCCGATGCGATACTCGATCCACTGCACCTTGGCTTGCGTGGTGTTCCGCCCGATCATGTTTTGCTGGATGACGATGCTACACCGCACCGCCTCGACCGGGCTGTCGAAAACGGCGATGAAGCCGTCACCGGTGGTCTTGATCAGCCGTCCGTGATGCTCGCGGATCGTCGGCTCGATGAGTTCGCGCTCGAGCCGCTTGACGCGTGCATGCGTTCCTTCCTCGTCAAGTTGCATGAGGCGGCTGTAACCAGCGATGTCGCCCGCAACGATAGCGGCGAGCCGGCGCGGCATTCCGCTGTCCGGCGTGCCGGCATTCTTGCCCGAATTGATATCGCGAATGTCGCCGCGCATGGCTAAGCCCATGCCTTCCGAGATGGACGTGCTTGGCCTGAACAGGCCTGCTAATCCCCGAAACTGCGACTTGCTGGAGCGTTCTGATGTCGACGCTCCTGACCCGCACCGCGAGCGTCGCAACAATGGCAGACTTTGCCCCTTGCGTGAAGTTACCGGCGGTTGCGCGGACGAGGGTGGGATAGGGCCCACCCCTTGCACCTTCCGGAGTAGCCCACCAGATGTCGTTCTTGCACGCCGTCGAACCGCAAAACCTTGGCGACTATGAGCCGGATGTGGTAAGGCCACGCGCGTTACCCGACTTCTTCCCCCGGACCGCCCGCGCCTCCTTCGAGAGGCTGTGGCGGTGGAGATATTGCCGATGAGCTCATCCGCCCAAATCCCCGTTGGTGCCGCTTCCGCCCCCGATACGTTTTTCACCGCGCCGCTCGCCGACGCCGATCCCGAGATCGCGGCTGCGATCAAGGGCGAACTGGGCCGTCAGCGTCATGAGATCGAGCTGATCGCCTCGGAAAACATCGTCAGCCGCGCCGTGCTCGAAGCGCAGGGTTCGGTGATGACCAACAAGTACGCGGAAGGCTATCCAGGCAAGCGCTACTACGGCGGCTGCGAATGGGTCGACGTCGCGGAAAATCTCGCTATCGAACGCGCCAAGAAGCTGTTCGGCGCCAACTTCGCCAACGTGCAGCCGAACTCCGGCAGCCAGATGAATCAGGCGGTGTTCCTGGCGCTGTTGCAGCCGGGCGATACCTTCATGGGTCTCGACCTTGCCGCCGGCGGCCATCTCACCCACGGCGCGCCGGTCAACATGTCCGGCAAGTGGTTCAAGCCGTCGCACTACACCGTGCGCCGTGAAGACCAGATCATCGACATGGACGCCGTGGCGAAGCAGGCCGAGCAGGTGCGGCCGAAGCTGATCATCGCCGGCGGCTCGGCCTATTCGCGGGCATGGGACTTCAAGCGCTTCCGTGAGATCGCCGACAGCGTCGGCGCTTACTTTCTGGTGGACATGGCGCATTTCGCCGGGCTCGTCGCCGGCGGCGTGCACGCCTCGCCGGTGCCGTATGCGCACGTCACCACCACGACGACGCACAAGTCGCTGCGCGGCCCGCGCGGCGGCCTGATCCTCTGCAACGACGAGGAGATCGCCAAGAAGCTCAACTCCGCGATCTTCCCCGGCTTGCAGGGCGGCCCGCTGATGCATGTGATCGCCGCCAAGGCGGTGGCGTTCAAGGAAGCGTTGCAGCCGGACTTCAAGATTTATGCGAAGAACGTGGTCGCGAATGCCAAGGCGCTGGCTGAGACGCTGCGCGGTCATGGCTTCGAGATCGTCTCCGGCGGTACCGACAATCACCTGATGCTGGTCGATCTGCGGCCGAAGGGGCTGAAGGGCAACATCTCGGAGAAGGCGCTGGTGCGCGCCGGGCTCACCTGCAACAAGAACGGCATCCCGTTCGACCCCGAGAAGCCGTTCGTGACCTCCGGCCTGCGGCTCGGCACGCCGGCGACCACCACGCGCGGATTCGGCGTTGCCGAATTCAAGCAGGTCGGCGGTCTGATCGCCGAAGTACTCAACGCGGTAGCGCAATCGCCGGACGGCAGCGCGCCGGGTGTCGAAGCCGCGGTGAAGGAAAAGGTCAAGGCACTGACGAGCCGCTTCCCGATCTATCAGTAGGGCGTGTTTTCGTCATTGCGAGCACGCCTCGCAATGACGGCCACATAGGATGAAACGATGCGCTGCCCAAGCTGCAACAGCCTCGATACGCAGGTGAAGGATTCGCGGCCGACCGAGGATTCTTCGGTGATCCGGCGGCGGCGCGTGTGCCTTGCCTGCAACTTCCGCTTCACGACGTTCGAGCGGGTGCAGTTGCGCGAACTGACGGTGATCAAACGCAACGGGCGGCGCGTGCCTTTCGATCGCGACAAGCTGGTGCGCTCGCTGCAAATCTCTCTGCGCAAGCGGCCGGTGGAATCCGAGCGTGTCGAGAAGATGGTGTCGGCCATCGTGCGCGAACTGGAGAGTGGCGGCGAAGCGGAAATCTCGTCGGAAACCATCGGCGAGGCGGTGATGGAGCATCTGCGCCAGCTCGACGACGTCGCCTATGTCCGCTTCGCCTCGGTCTATCGCAATTTCCGAGAAGCGCGTGATTTCAAGACCGTGCTCGGCGAACTGTCCGGCGACGACGAGCCCTCGGCGGCGCTGGTCCGCAAATGATCTTCCGGTTGCTGGAAGATCAGTATGCCGACAAGGCGCGTGAAGCGAAGGCGCTCGACCGCCGCTTCATGCAATTGGCGCTGACGCTGGGGCGTCGCGGTCTCGGCCGCACCGCGCCAAATCCCGCCGTGGGTGCGGTAGTCGTCAAAGACGGCGTCATCGTTGGGCGCGGCTGGACCCGACCGGGCGGACGTCCGCACGCCGAGCCTGAAGCGCTGGCCCAAGCGGGCGAGGCAGCGCGTGGCGCGACGCTGTATGTGACGCTGGAGCCGTGTTCGCACGTCGGCAAGTCGCCGCCGTGCGCCGATGCGATCATCGCGGCCGGCATTGCGCGCGTCGTGTCCGCGATCGAAGATCCAAATCCGCAGGTGGCGGGGCAGGGCCATGCCAAGCTGCGCGCCGCCGGCATCGTGGTGGACGTCGGGACGTGTGCGGACGAAGCGGCGCGGGCTCATGCCGGACATTTTCGCCGGGTGCGCGATGGACGGCCGCACGTCGTTCTCAAGCTCGCGGTGTCGCCGGACGACAGGATCGGCGCAGCGGGCGGCAGGCCGGTGGCGATCACCGGGGAGGCCGCGCGGGCGCGGGTGCATTTGTTGCGCGCGCAATGCGATGCAGTGTTGATCGGCATTGGCACCGCGCTGGCAGACGATCCGCTGTTGACGTGCCGTCTGCCCGGCATGGCAAAGCGCTCGCCGGTGCGCGTCGTGCTGGATCGCGCGTTGCGGTTGTCAGGTGACAGCCGGCTGGTACATTCCGCGCGCGAAGTGCCGTTATGGGTACTGACGTCGGATACTGCGGAAGCGCCGGCGGCGGCGAAACTCGGCGCGGCGGGCGTGCAGGTGTTGCGGGTGAAGGCGACTGCGGGTGGCCTCGACCTCGCGGATGTGTTGCGTATCTTGTCCGGAAAAGGGATTACCCGGTTGATGGTCGAAGGCGGCGCGCGCGTTGCGGCCTCGTTCGTCGAGGCCGGACTGGTCGATGAAGTCTGGCTGCTGCGCGGGCCGAATGAGATCGGGACGGATGGCGTGGCCGCGCTTGGCGCATTGCCGCTCGGCGCGATCACGCAGTCGTCCTCTTTTCGGGTTCGTGCTAACGAAATGCTTGGGACGGACAGCCTGACAATTTACGAGCGAACCTAGAAGAGTTAGGTCGTCATGCCCGGCCTTGTGCCGGGCATCCACGTCTTGAAGACGGGGGCGGCAAGGAAGACGTGGATGGCCGGGACGAGCCCGGCCATGACGAAAGCAGATAAGGCTATTCGAAAGATTCTTATGTTTACCGGGATCATCACCGACGTCGGCGAGATCGCCAGCCTGAAGCCTGTCGCACAGGGGCAGTTGCATCGCTTGCGGATTTTGTGCCGTTACGATCAGAGCACCATTGCTGATGGCGCGTCGATCGCATGCAACGGCGTATGCCTCACCGTGGTCGCCTCCGGTGTCGAGAACGGGCGGACATGGTTCGATGTCGATGCCGCCGCCGAAACGCTGCGCATGACCACCGCGCGACACTGGCAGGTTGGGACGCGGCTTAATCTGGAGCGCGCACTGAAGATCGGCGACGAACTCGGCGGCCACATCGTCGCCGGCCATGTCGACGGCATCGCCACCATTGTGGCGCGCGACGATCTACCCGACATGGCGCGCGTCGAATTCGATGCACCGCGCGATCTGGCGCGCTTCATCGCGACCAAGGGGTCGGTGACCCTCGACGGCGTCTCGCTCACAGTGAACACGGTGGCGGACACGCGCTTTTCGGTGCTCATCATTCCGCACACGCTGTCGGTCACGACGCTGAGCGGCTGGCAGCAAGGCTCCGAGGTCAACCTCGAAGTGGACCTGATGGCGCGCTACGCCGCGCGGCTGACGGAGATGAAATAGCTATCTTCGCGCTTGGATTCGGGGCGTCCAGCGACTACAACCCGCGACGTTGTTGACAATCTGCAAATGGATGGATTGTCCGCTTTCTTGAACTGGATCGACCCATGGCCGACGCGCGACGCGCTCCGTTGAAAGACCAGACCGATGTGCGCGGTGCGCGTGCACTGATTGTCGAGGCTCGGTTTTACGACGACATTCAGGACGCGCTGTTGGAAGGCGCTGTGGCGGAACTTGATGCCGCTGGCGTGAGTCACGATGTGGTCACGGTGCCGGGCGCGCTGGAGGTTCCGGCGGCAATTGCCATTGCCTTCGATGCCGCCGAGAAAAGCGGCAAACCTTACGATGCCGCGATCGCGCTCGGCTGCGTGGTGCGCGGCGAGACATTTCACTTCGAGATCGTCTCGATGGAGTCCTCGCGCGGCCTGATGGACCTGTCCATCAACCGCCGCATTCCGCTCGGCAACGGCATCCTTACCGTCAATACCGATGAGCAGGCCTGGGCGCGAGCGCGGCCCGGCGATCTCAACAAGGGCGGCGATGCCGCGCGCGCGGCACTGGCGATGCTGCGCCTCAAACGTCGCGTCAATCGGGCCTGAGCATCATGGCGGACATCAAGAAAAATCCGACCAAGTCTCAGGATAGGAAAGCCAACCGACGTGGTGCTGCGCGCCTAGCCGCGGTGCAGGCGCTCTACCAGATGGACATGGCAGGGGCGGGCATCAACGACGTCTTCGCCGAGTTCGAGAGCCATTGGATCGGCAACGAGGTCGAGGGCGATCAGTATCTGCCGGCCGAAGCGGCGTTCTTCCGCGATGTCGTTTCCGGCGTGGTGCGCGATCAGGCCAAGCTCGATCCGTTGATCGATGATGCGCTCTCGCGCGGCTGGCCGTTGAAGCGGATCGATGCAATCCTGCGCGCGGTGCTGCGCGCCGGATCCTACGAACTCGAGCACCGCAGGGACGTGCCTGCGCGCGTCGTGGTGTCGGAATATGTCGATGTCGCGCATGCCTTCGTCGAAGGTGACGAGACCGGCATGGTCAACGCGGTGCTGGACCAGATCGCGCGGCAATTTCGCAGCGGTGAGTTTGGGCGCTGAGCTTCATCCTTCCCGTCATTGCGAGGAGCGCAGCGACGAAGCAATCCAGCCTTGCTTTGTGACTGCTGGATTGCTTCGCTGCGCCCGCAATGATGGTGACAGGGACACGGGACCATGCCCTCCGGTGAAGACGATCTGATCACGCGATATTTCAAGCCGCTGGCGACCGCGCCGGGCGCTTTGGGGCTGACCGACGACGCCGCGATCCTGCAAGCCGGCGGCGACGATATCGTGATCACCACCGACGCCATTGTCGCAGGCGTGCATTTCCTGTCTGACGATCCGCCGGACACGGTGGCGCGCAAGGCGTTGCGGGTGAACCTGTCCGATCTCGCGGCCAAGGGAGCGGAGCCCGCCGGTTTCGTGCTGACCTTGGCGTTGCGCGACGTCAACGAAGCGTGGCTCGCGCCGTTCGCGCGGGCGCTGGGCGAAGATGCGGATCAATTCGGCTGTCCGCTACTGGGCGGCGATACGGTCTCGACGCCGGGGCCGGCCATGATCTCGATTGCCGCCTTCGGGCGGGTCCCGCTCGGTAAAATGGTCCGGCGAAGCACCGCCCGGGTTGGCGATGTTCTCGTTGTCAGCGGCACCATTGGCGATGCGACGCTCGGTCTTGCGGTCCTCAAGGAAGAGCAGGGCGCGTTCGACCATGATGCGATGGCGCGCGCGGCGCTGGTGGAACGATATCGGGTTCCGCAGCCGCGTGTTGCATTGGCTCGGGCTATCCGCGATCACGCCAGCGCCGCGATGGATGTCTCCGATGGCCTGATGGGTGATCTTGCCAAGTTGTGCGACGCGTCCGGTGTTTCGGCCATTGTGCAGGCGGTCGCACTTCCATTGTCCGGTCCGGCGCAAAGCTGGCTGACCAGCGACCCAAGCCTCATGGCGCGGCTCGTTTCCGGTGGCGACGACTACGAGATTCTGTGCGCGGTGCCGGAGAATCGCCTTGCAAGTTTCCAGCTTGCGGCGCGGTCGGCGGGCGTGCCAGTCAGCGTCATCGGCCGCATTGTCGCCGGGGAGGCCGCTCCGCAACTGGTCGATGCTGGAAACCGGGAAATCTCGCTACAACGGCGATCCTACAGTCATTTCTAGCTGTTTCAGCGCACGGGCCGGACCTGTGCCCGATTCGGCACGGTTCAGAGATCCTTTAAAAAACCTTTGCTTGCGACCAAGGCATCGTTGCGTGGCAGTCTCGATTTTGGCATGGTCCCGCCGATTTAAGGCCGCTCTTTGGGCAGGGCGGGCTTGATTTGTGCGTTTCTCCGCAACAGCGGCCGTGAACGCGAACCGGGGCAACTAAGAAAGAATCTGAGGAAATTCAATGACAGCATTATGGATGATCGTGCTCTGCGGAGCACTGTCGGTCGTCTACGCCATCTGGGCGACCTCGTCGGTGTTGGGGGCCGACGCCGGCAACGCGCGTATGCAGGAAATCGCCGGCGCCGTGCGTGAAGGCGCCCAAGCTTACTTGCGCCGGCAATACACCACGATCGGCATCGTGGGCATCGTCATCTTCGCTCTGCTGGCCTATTTCCTCGGTCTGTTGGTTGCGGTGGGCTTCGCCATCGGCGCCATCCTGTCGGGCGCTGCCGGCTTCATCGGCATGAACGTCTCGGTTCGCGCCAACGTGCGCACCGCGCAGGCGGCGACCAAGTCGCTCGCCGGCGGCCTTGAACTGGCGTTCAAGGCGGGCGCGATCACCGGCCTGCTGGTGGCCGGCCTGGCGCTGCTCGGCGTCACGCTGTACTTCATGTATCTCACCCACGGCGCGGGCTACGCGGCCAACAGCCGCACGGTGGTCGACGCCATGGTGGCGCTCGGCTTCGGCGCTTCGCTGATCTCGATCTTCGCCCGTCTCGGCGGCGGCATCTTCACGAAGGGCGCGGACGTCGGCGGCGATCTCGTCGGCAAGGTTGAAGCCGGCATTCCGGAAGACGATCCACGGAACCCGGCGACCATCGCCGACAACGTCGGTGACAACGTCGGTGACTGCGCCGGCATGGCGGCCGACCTGTTCGAAACCTACGCGGTGACCGCGGTTGCCACCATGGTTCTCGCCGCGATCTTCTTCGCGACCTCGCCGCTCCTGGTGAACATGATGACGCTGCCGCTCGCCATCGGCGGCATCTGCATCATCACCTCGATCATCGGCACCTTCTTCGTCAAGCTCGGCTCGAGCCAGTCGATCATGGGCGCCCTCTACAAGGGCCTGATCGCCACCGGCATTCTGTCGCTCGTCGGCGTCGGCTTCGCGATCCACTGGCTGGTCGGTTTCGGCCCGCTGGCCGGCGTGAAGTACACCGGCATGGCGCTGTTCGAGTGCGGCATCGTCGGTCTGGTCGTCACCGGCCTGATCATCTGGATCACCGAATACTACACCGGCACCGACTATCGCCCGGTGAAGTCGATCGCCCAGGCGTCGGTCACCGGTCACGGCACCAACGTGATCCAGGGTCTGGCGATCTCGATGGAAGCGACCGCGATGCCTGCGATCGTCATCATCGCCGGCATTTTGGTGACGTACAGCCTCGCGGGTCTGTTCGGCATCGCGATCGCCACCACCACCATGCTGGCGCTGGCCGGCATGATCGTCGCGCTCGACGCCTTCGGCCCGGTCACCGACAACGCCGGCGGCATCGCCGAAATGGCCGGCCTGCCGAAAGAAGTGCGCAAGTCCACCGACGCGCTCGACGCGGTCGGCAACACCACCAAGGCGGTGACCAAGGGCTACGCGATCGGCTCGGCCGGTCTCGGCGCGCTGGTGCTGTTTGCGGCCTACAATGAAGACCTCAAGTTCTTCATCGCGGACGCGACCAAGCATCCGTACTTCCAGGGCGTTGCGCCCGACTTCTCGCTGAACAATCCCTACGTCGTGGTCGGCCTGCTGTTCGGCGGTCTGCTGCCGTACCTGTTCGGCGCGATGGGCATGACCGCGGTGGGCCGTGCGGCCGGTGCGATCGTCGAGGAAGTGCGTCGTCAGTTCCGCGCCAAGCCGGGCATCATGCAGGGCACCGACAAGCCGGACTATGGCAAGGCCGTTGACCTGCTGACCAAGGCTGCGATCAAGGAAATGATCATTCCGTCGCTGCTGCCGGTGCTGTCGCCGATCGTTGTCTACTTCCTGATCTACTTCATCGCGGGCGGCGGCGCGGCCGGCAAGTCGGCGGCGTTCTCGGCGGTCGGCGCGATGCTGCTCGGCGTCATCGTTACCGGCCTGTTCGTCGCGATCTCGATGACCTCGGGCGGCGGCGCATGGGACAACGCCAAGAAGTACATTGAGGACGGTCATCATGGCGGCAAGGGCTCGGACGCTCACAAGTCCGCCGTGACCGGCGACACCGTCGGCGACCCCTACAAGGACACGGCAGGCCCCGCCGTGAACCCGATGATCAAGATCACAAACATCGTGGCATTGCTGTTGCTGGCGATCCTCGCCCACTGATCTGCACGACATCGAAAACGAAAACCCCGCGGGGCGACCCGCGGGGTTTTTCTTTGAAGCCGTGTTGAGGTGCGCGGAGGGTGGATTGAAAAACCCGCGCTGGCGCAGCCGCGTTATCGGCTGCCGCCGCCGAGCAGCCGGAACAACGGTGCGAGATAGCTGATTTCCTGACCGCCACTCGCGGTGGTGCGGCTGATGAAGTCGAAGATCTTGCCGTCCTTCATGCCGTAATTCGCGAGCCGTGTGACCTGACGGTTCTTGTCGAAGTAGATCGCGATCACGCGCTGGTCGGTGACGTGCTGCGGCATGAACGCGACGGGGCGTTCGGTCCGCTGCGAGATATAGTAAAACACTTCACCGTTGAGCGTGGCGACGGTGGAGGGGGTTCCCATCACGATCAGCACCTGATCCTGGCTGGCGCCGATGGGGATTTGCTCGAGCGCGCCCTGAGGCAGGATATAGCCCTTCTGGAACTGCTCGCCGCCACAGGCGGCCAGGCTCGCGCCCGCAAGCGCAATGGCAATGGCGGTTCCAATGCCGCGCCAGCGTGCGGCGCGGCCGCGCGTTCGTTCGGTCCGATTGCGGTTTGTCATGCGGAAGTGAGCCCCGTCCCCTTGCATCCTATAGGGCGTTGACGTACCGGGCTGAACCAGTGATTTCAAGACAGGCACGCACTGGTGTCCCGAATCCGAAGTTCGCCTCATTTTTGCAGCGCCTTCCTTAGCGAACTTCGAATTCGAAAGGACACCAGCAATTTTATAATTGCTAGTGGTTCTTTGATTCTAACACTTGCAAAGGTATCCGCTGCGAAGGGATGCAAATGTTAGAATTGAACCACTAGCGTCGATGTGGAACCTATGACGATCTGGCCGTTCAAATCCCTTGTCCGAACCCGACCCGGTTCGGAAAACACCATTGGCACCATCTATGGCATGATCGTGACGAGGGCGCGAGAGCCGGTATTCTACAATGGTTATGGCGTTCCGGACACGGTCGACGGCCGCTTCGATCTGGTGGTGCTGCACCTGTGGATGGTGTTGCGCCGTCTCGGCGCGGACACGGATTCGCGAAAACTGGCGCAGGGGCTGTTCGATCTCTTTTGTAGTGACATGGATGCGAACCTGCGTGAGATGGGGGTGGGCGATATGACCGTTCCCAAGCGAATGCAGGCGTTCGGCCAGGCCTTTTACGGGCGGTCGGCGGCCTATGACGCAGCACTGGCGGAAGGGCATGAGGCGCTCACGCGGGCGCTCGACAAGAATGTCTTCAACGGGCGGAATTTCGCGCAGGCGGGGCATTTGGCAGACTATGTCGAGGCCTCGGTCGCGACGTTGGCGAGCCTCGATGCCGCCGTGCTTGCCGAGGGGCGCCAGCCGTTTGTTGCGCTCGGCGCGCAATGAGGAAAGACCAGATGGCCCATCCTGCACGATCTCCCAATTCCGATCCGTGGCCTTGGCCGGTGAATGTCGACCAGATCCCGGAAACCGGTTTGCAGGTTGCGTTTGAGGCGACCGAGGCCCAGCGGGCGGCGCTGGCTAAGGTGGCCGGCTTACGCGACGTCGCACGCGCCGCCGCCACGTTCGAATTATCCCATGCCGGCGGCGGCAAGGTGCATGTCACCGGCCGGGTGACGGCGCGCGTGGGCCAAACCTGCGTGGTGACGCTCGACCCGATCGAGAACGATATCAACGAGCCGGTCGATCTGATGTTCGCGCCGGAAGCGGATATTCCGCGTCTGTCGTCCACGGTCGATGACGAAGCCGAATCCGAGGATATCCCCGATTCCCCTGAGCCAATTATCAACGGCGTGATTGATCTCGGCCGGGTGGCGACCGATGTTCTGTTTTTGGGAATCGATCCCTATCCGCGCAAGCCGGAGGCCGTTTTCGAGCAGCCGACGGTCGCTGCGGATCCCGAGGATCACCCCTTTGCGGCGCTCAAGGCTCTGAAAAAGGGCAAAACGCCGCCCGATTCCGATTGAGACATATCGGGTCGCGTCGCGGCCGCATGCCTTTGCGGCGATTGCGCAACGGCCGTGATTCTTTCAATAACCACCCCGGGTTCGGTCCCTCGGGTCAAGATGTTGTATCGGGGCCGTGACACGCTATTGTCGCGCTTGGTAGGGTGCGGCGCAGCGGGAGCCGCCGGGCGGCCGCCGCAGCGGTTGCGGTCAATGCGTTCGTAGCCCGCAAAATGCATGGTTTCCGGGACGTATATGGCGAAGAAAGTTCGAATTGCGCTTGATGTCATGGGCGGCGATATCGGTCCGTCCGCGGTCATTCCCGGCGCGGCCATCTCGTTGACCCGGCATCCAGACAGTGAATTCGTCATGTTCGGGGATAGCACGGCCATCGGCCCGCAACTTGACGCTCATCCGGCTCTAAAGGCGGTGTCGCGCGTCGTTCACACCGACGTCACGATCAGCATGAAGGAAAAGCCGAGCCAGGCGCTGCGGCATGGCCGCAAGAATTCCTCGATGTGGCTGGCCATCGATGCGGTGAAGAAAGGCGAGGCGGATGTCGCGGTGTCCGCCGGCAATACCGGCGCGCTGATGGCGATGTCGCGGTTCAATCTGAAGATGTTGCCCGGGGTCGACCGGCCGGCGATCGCGGCGGTCTGGCCGACCGCGCGCGGCGATTCCGTCGTGCTGGATCTCGGCGCTACCATCGGCGGCAATGCGCACCATCTGATGGCGCTGGCGGTAATGGGCAGCGCGATGGCGCGCGTCCTGTTCGATATCGAACGGCCGACAGTCGGGCTGCTCAACATCGGGACCGAGGAGGTCAAGGGCGGCGAGGAAATCCGCGAGGCCGCGGAACTGCTGCGCGCGATGAAGGCGCCGCAGTTTGAATTCATCGGCTTCGTCGAGGGCGACGGCATCGGCCGCGGCGATGCCGATGTCATCGTCTCCGAGGGGTTTTCCGGCAATATCGCGCTGAAGGCCGCCGAGGGAACCGCGCGGCAGATGAGCGAATTCCTTCGCTCCGCGATGAAACGGACGTGGCGGGCCAAGCTCGGCTACCTGCTGGCGCGGAATGCCTTCAAGGCGCTGCGCGACAAACTCGACCCCAGCAAATCCAACGGCGGCGTGTTTCTCGGGCTCAACGGGGTGGTGGTCAAAAGTCACGGCGGCACCGACGCCGAAGGCTTTGCCTACGCCGTCGATGTTGGCTATGAGATGGTCCGCTACGATCTCCTCACCAAGATCAATCAAATGCTCAATCGCGATGGCAGCCCCCTGGTGGCGGCGCCGACTGCGCAGGAGGCTGTTTCGTGACTGCCATACGTTCGGTTGCGCTAGGCTGCGGCTCTTATTTGCCGAAGCAGATCCTGACCAATGCCGACCTGGCCGCCAAGATCGACACCTCCGACGAATGGATCGTGCAGCGCACAGGCATTCGCGAACGGCATGTCGCCGCGCCGGACGAGTTCACCTCGCATCTCGCGATCAACGCGGCGAAGGCTGCGCTCGCCAATGCCGGTATCGATGCGCAGTCGATCGACCTGATCGTGCTGGCGACCTCGACGCCGGATAACACCTTTCCGGCGACGGCGGTTGCCGTGCAGCACGGCCTTGGCATCAACCACGGCGCGGCGTTCGATCTTCAGGCGGTGTGCTCCGGGTTCGTCTTTGCGTTGGCGACGGCGGACAACTTTCTGCGCAGCGGTGCATTCAAGCGCGCGCTGGTGATCGGTGCCGAAACCTTTTCGCGCATTCTCGATTGGACCGATCGCGGCACCTGCGTGCTGTTCGGCGACGGTGCCGGTGCGATCGTTCTCGAAGCGCAGGAGCAGCCGGGACTGTCCTCCGATCGCGGCGTGCTGACGACACATCTGCGTTCCGACGGTCGCCACAAGGCGAAACTGTTCGTCGATGGCGGTCCTTCGACCACGCAGACCGTCGGCCATCTGCGCATGGAAGGCCGCGAAGTGTTCAAGCACGCGGTCGGGATGATCACCGACGTGATCGTCGATGCCTTCAACGCGACGGGCACATCCGCGGACGATATCGACTGGTTCGTTCCACATCAGGCCAACAAGCGCATCATCGATGCTTCAGCGCACAAGTTGCATATTGCGCCGCAGAAAGTCGTGCTGACGGTGGACCGGCACGGCAATACATCGGCGGCTTCGATTCCGCTGGCGTTGGATACGGCCGTGCATGACGGTCGCATCAAGCGAGGCGACCTCGTGCTGCTGGAAGCGATGGGCGGTGGTTTTACCTGGGGTTCCGCGCTGCTGCGCTGGTAAGCCTCAAGACCGGTATTTGTATCGAATTTGCTTGATCTGAATGCGGCTGGATGGATGTGCGCTGTTGACCGGCGCGCACTAAGCTCATAATTTCCGAAGCGAAATTTTCCGCCGTGAGTTGGGGCAGGCGATGGCTGGAACTGGCAAAACCGTAACACGCGTCGATCTGTGCGAGGCTGTCTATCAGAAGGTAGGCTTATCACGCACGGAGTCGTCTGCGTTCGTTGAGCTGGTGTTGAAGGAAATCACCGACTGTCTCGAGAAGGGTGAAACCGTCAAGCTGTCGTCGTTCGGCTCCTTCATGGTGCGCAAGAAGGGCCAGCGCATCGGCCGCAATCCGAAGACCGGAACCGAAGTTCCTATCTCGCCGCGCCGGGTGATGGTGTTCAAGCCATCCGCGATCCTCAAGCAGCGGATCAACGCCAACAGCGCGGGCAATGGCGCCGACAACGGCGAGTAGTTTCGAGACGTCTCGCGCGCTTCGTTTGTCCTTTTGAAATCGGCATTGCTTTCCAATCAGCACCTGCTGCGGTAGAGTCAGGCGATGCGTTGCGATGTTGGATTCGCAGCACCGTCAAGCACAGGAGGGCATGCATTTGGACAAGGCGCCGGATGCATTCCGCACCATCAGCGAGGTGGCTGAGGAGCTTGAAGTTCCACAGCACGTGCTGCGCTTCTGGGAAACGCGCTTCTCGCAGATCAAGCCGATGAAGCGCAGCGGCGGCCGCCGCTACTATCGCCCCGACGACGTCGATCTGCTGCGCGGTATCCGTCGGCTACTCTATGGCGAGGGTTACACGATCCGCGGCGTGCAGCGGATCCTGAAAGCGCACGGCATCAAGTCGGTCCAAAGCCTGACCGAGAATGCAGCGGTCGTGTTCGGTCCGATCGAGCGGACCGCGCCTGCGCGCGCGCATGACGACGATGACCACCGCATTGAGGATACGGATGATGCGGCAGACGAGGACGAGGCTGACGACGGTCTGGAAGAGGCTGCGGACGACGAGGCTCGGGAGGAGAGCCTACCGCCGCAACGCCGCGAGCCCGAGCTTTCAGCGCCCCGCCGCGTCGAACCCGCGATGCGATTTGAGCCGGAACCCTCAATGCGTCCGCCGGCCGGCCATCCCGACGCTCCAAGCCCGCGCATCGAATTCCGCCGGTTCGATACCGACCGGCTACGTGCGGTGCTGACGGAATTGACCGCCTGCCGCCAGTTGCTCGACAGCGCGTTGAAGGATGGCTAGGGGAGCCCGCTTGCTGCGTTGCCTGACCGGCACAGGGCATCCCATACCCCGATGCTCAAGGATTTTGCAGCGGTGGGGTTTTTGATGGTCGGAGCGGCGGGATTTGAACCCACGACCCCTAGTCCCCCAGACTAGTGCGCTAACCGGGCTGCGCCACGCTCCGTGCCGTTTGCGGCCCCCGTTCCTGTAGCCGCGATCCGGCCTTGGTGCAAGCAGCGCGATGGTCGATTTGAAGCGATCCGCTTCGGCACGCTATGGCGCTGTCCGAGCACAGGCCCCGCGAAGCAATCCAGTCCCCTGGAGTGAAGAGCTGGATTGCTTCACCGCCAACGCCCCCCACAGCAATGACGGGCGAATGAGCCCTCAACCCAAACTCATCATGCTCTGGTCCTGACCGTCGCGCGGCGCTGGAGATTCCGCGCAAGATCGACAGTGCTCGAATTTGTGCCAGATCAATGTTCGGCCCCCTAACGCATGTCATGCTGATCACAGTCTGGAGGTGCCGAGATGGGTGTCGCAGCAATCTGGGAGAAATGGAAAGTCCGTCGCGCGCTCGCGAATGAATTGAGTTCGCTTGATATGATCCAGCGCGAAGAACTGGCACGCGATATCTGCGTGTCCGAAGGGACTTTCGAACACCTTTATGTCTCGGGGGATCGTACCGACGAGTTGGAGCGCTTGATGTGTGCGCTCGCGCTGGATCCCGAGGAAACGGAGATCGTCAATCCCGGCGCCGTTACGCGCGACATGAGCCTCGTGTGCTCCGGTTGCCTGATGATCAATCGGTGCCGGCGCGAACTTGAGGCTGGCTCGGCGAAGCAGAACTACAACGACTATTGCCCCAATGCGCTGACGCTCAATGCGTTGCTCGAGGCGCAGACCCTGTCGCGGCTGACGGCGCGCAACCGGGAGCGGCATGTCTGAAGGCGTTTTGCCGGATGAAGGAGTGTTGCCCGAACGAAACGGTCGCTCCTGTTTTTATGAGGCAAGGGTTTCGCGATGCGCAGCAACTCCCAGCATTTTGTCGATCCGGTCGATGATGCGGAACGCGCCTATCTTGAGGCGCTGATCCGCGAGGACTTCGGGCGATGCCATCCGGATGACAGCCTGGAAGACATGAAGCGCAGGTCGGTCTTCAGCAAGGAAGACAGGGGCCTACTGCGCGATTGGATGTCGGTCGCGGCAGCACGAGCCGCAACGCTGCGGGAGCCGCCGCGACGTTTGATCGCCGCGGAGTGAGGCCGCCGCGGCGTCGGTCAAGGCGGGCTTGAGCCCCGCGCATACGGCCATTGCGAACCACGACAAATCAGTGCCACTCTAAGCACCGGCGGATGGCATCGGCCATTTGCCGGTTCGTTATTGCGGTCCTCGTTTTCCTCGCCACGGCTGTGAGCTACCGCGATGCTGGAGTTGGTCAGGTATGAAAATCGCGGTGATGGGCGCCGGCGCGGTCGGCGGCTATTTCGGAGCCATGCTGGCCCGGCATGGGCATGATGTCGTTCTGATTGGACGACCTCAGCATGTCGCGGCCATTCGCGACAACGGCGGTTTGAAGCTGGACAGCAAGGCGTTTACCGGCGTGGTGCCGATCAAGGCCAGCACCGAACCCGGCGGTGTCGAGGAGGCCGATCTCGTCCTGTTTTGCGTGAAGTCCGGCGACACTGAATCCGCCGGCCGTTCGATGGCGCCGTTTCTGAAGGACACGGCGACGATCCTGTCTTTGCAGAACGGCGTCGACAATCCGGCGCGGTTGCAGCCGTTACTGCCGCAGGCGGTCGTCCCGGCAGCGGTCTATGTCGCGACCGAAATGGGCGGGCCGGGACACGTCATTCACCACGGGCGGGGTGATCTGGTGATCGGCGCGTCGGCCACGAGCGATGCCATTGCCGAAGAGTTCAGCGCAGCCGCCATCCCGACCAAGGTTTCAGACCGTGTCATCGATCAACTCTGGGCCAAGCTGGTGATCAATTGCGCCTACAACGCGCTGTCGGCGGTGGCACAACTGCCTTATGGCCGGCTGTTCGATGTCGATGGTGTGCGCGAGGTGATGCGCAACGTGGTCGAAGAGTGCGCGGCGGTGGCTGATGCATTGGGCGTCGCGCTGCCCAACGACATCTATGCCTCGACGGTCGCGCTGGTGACGTCGATGCCGAAGCAATATTCATCGACGGCGCAGGATGTCGCGCGCGGACGGCCGACCGAGATCGATTTTCTCAACGGCTACGTGGTCCGCAAAGGCGTGGAGTTGGCCATTCCGACGCCGGTGAATCTCACCTTGCACAGCATGGTGAAGCTGAAAGAATTTACGCACGCGAAAGGCGAGGAGCACGCATGAAGGATTTTGCAGGACGGATCGCAGTCATCACCGGTGGCGGCACGGGCATGGGCCGCGAACTGGCCCGGCAGCTTGTCGCCGAAGGCTGCAACGTCGCGATGTGCGATGTCTCGGCGGCGAATATGGCGGAAACCAAGCGGCTATGCGAGGCCGAGCGCCTTCCGCAGGGGCTGCGCATCACCACGCACGTCGCCGATGTCTCCGACGAAGCGCAGATGCAGCGGTTTCGCGACGAGGTGGCGGGTCAGCAGGCGACGGACAAGATTCATCTGCTGTTCAACAACGCCGGCATCGGCGGCGGCGGCAGTCTGTTCACCAGCACCCGCGAGCAATGGGAGCGCACCTTCAACATCTGCTGGGGCGGCGTCTATCTCGGCACCCGCACGTTCCTGCCGATGCTGCAAAACGCTGATGCCGGCCATATCATCAATACGTCCAGCGTCAACGGCTTCTGGGCGTCGCTCGGACCAACCGTGCCGCACACTGCTTACAGCGCCGCGAAATTCGCCGTGAAGGGATTCACCGAAGCGTTGATCACCGACCTGCGGCTGAACGCGCCGCATATCAAATGCTCGGTGGTGATGCCGGGACACATCGGCACCTCGATCATGTCGAATTCGCGCAAGGTGCAGAAAGGCGTGGAAACCGACACCCTCGATCAGAACGAGATCGAGCAGATGCGCGGGCGGCTCGTCGCCGGCGGCGTCGACGTGTCGCAGCTCTCCGACGACGCCATTCAGCAGATGGTGGCGGAGCGTGCGCGCGTCTTCCTCGAGGAAGCACCGATGACGGCATCCACCGCCGCCAAGGTCATTCTCGACGGCGTCAAGGCGGATCGCTGGCGCATTCTCGTTGGGCACGATGCCGAACTGCTCGACGGCTGGGTGCGTGGCACGCCGGAGGCTGCTTACGATCCCGCTTTTCACGCGCGCTTCGCTGCCGAGGCGGGCTGGAAGCTGGGCTGATCGCGCTTTATCCGTGCACGATCGCTTTCTCGATCATGCAGTGGATGCCCTTTGAGCCGTTGACCGTCTGCGTCACGCGCAGGTCGGCGGCGAGGCTGCACAGCATGTAAGCGTCCTCGCGCGAAAGTCCGCGTTGCTCGCCGAGCAGCACGATCATGTCGCGCAACGCGTTCTCGGCGCAGCGGTCGAGATCGGGATGCATCGCCATGGTGATGTAGTGCGTCGGCGTTTCCGCGCGCGGCGTGAGGAAGTTCAAGTCCTCGCGCAGGGTGAAACGAAAGTGGCCTTGAAGCGCGGTCTCGATGGCGGTGACGCAGACTTCGCCGTCGCCTTGCGCGCCGTGGCCATCGCCGCAGGAAAACATCGCGCCGGGAACGAACACCGGCAGAAACAGCGTCGTGCCCGGGATCAGTTCCTTGAGATCGATATTGCCGCCCATATCGCGGGGCACCAACGACGAGATGCGTCCCCACGCCGGCGGTGGCGACACGCCCATGACGCCGAAAAATGGCTTGAGCGGAAGGTCCAGGCCCCACGGCATCCGGCCGACCATGCGCGTCTGATCGAGCGAAATGTTGACGAGGCGCTGGTCGGGAAAATCCTCGGGCAGGGTCCCCATCAACGGACGAATGACGTTCCAGCCCCAGTCCTGTCGTAGCCGAATATCGAGAATGTCGATCTGCAGCACATCGCCGGGTTCGGCGTTTGCGATGGCGATCGGGCCGGTGAGAATGTGACCGGGCAGCATCCGCTCGTTCTCGGCGTGAATGGCGTCGAGTTCGGGCGGGACGTGAAACTTGCTCCGATCAGGGAGCACTTCCGGACTGCCGCTCACGGTATCGACGGTGACCTCGTCGCCGTTGGCGATGCGGAGAACGGGTTGTAGCTTCGCTTCGAAAAAACCCCAGTGGCAGGTTTTCGGACTCGCAGGGAGATGATGATGCGCCATGATGATCCGTTCGCTCCATGGACGGCGAGTGTGCGTCAGTAGATCGCGGTTGTCGATCAGGCGAGCGCGTCACGGCGCAACGGCTGGTGGACGACCGGGCGGACCATTCTGGTCAACGGCGGCTCCACCACGAAATAGTCTCGCTGATCATCGGGCAAGCCAAAGGCTTTTGCAGTTACGGCGGCGTGTCCACAGGACCGCCGCCGTTGGCGTTTTACGGTTTCCATTGTTTATTGTTGTTCTAAACTGCACGGAGAAACGGAACACAGGCAAGGGACCCGAAGCCATGCAGCAGGACGTGAAGACGCGCGAGACGGCGCCGACGGACAAGATCGATCTCGCGGCGCTCGTCGCCGACCTCAATGCGCTGCTGCGCCTCAAGACGACCGTGATCGGCATGAAGATGTTCTCAACCGTGGCGGAGATGGAGGCGATCCCGAAAATCCGCCGGCCGAGTGCGATCCACACCACTGATCAAATCGTCAGCATGGCATCGCGCCTCGGCTGGACTGTCGGTATCACCTCGGCCGATCTGGTCGGCGCGCAATGTCGCGCGGTGATTGGCCTTGCGCCCACTGACGAGAAGTGGATGGCGGGGGAAGCCTATGTCGGCGTCTGGCATGGCACGCAGGAAGACGCGCAGAAGCGGCAGGAAGCGCTCTGTACGGTGCCTTATGGCCGCTATCAGGCGATGGCGGTGAGCCCGCTCGCCAGCGGGCGTCTGAACCCGCCGGATATCTGCATGGTCTATGCGACGCCCGGCCAGATGATCATCCTCATCAACGGGCTGCAATATACCGGCTACAAGAAATTCGAATGGGGCGTGGTCGGCGAAACCGCTTGCGCCGATTCCTGGGGGCGGGCGCTCGCGACCGGTGAGCCGAGCCTGTCGCTGCCGTGCTTCGCCGAGCGGCGCTATGGCGGTGTGCCGGACGAGGAAATGCTGATGGCGCTGTCGCCGGCGCATCTCGCCAAGGCGGTGGTCGGCATGAAGGCGCTGGCCAAGAACGGCCTGCGCTATCCGATTGCGCCTTACGGCATCCAGAACGATGTCCGTGCCGGAATGGGTGCTTCTTACCCCGACCGGAAATAGGCCGTCGCCAGCCAAGCCATCGCACGGTGTCGACACATCTGCATGATGCCGGTGTCATGCGGGCTTGACCGGTGTGCCCGGCGGTGATGGAACGGGCGTCCGGCGCGCCGCAATGATTCATGGAGTCCAGTCAATGAAGCCCTCGGCCGAATTCGATATCGTCGTTTATGGCGCCAGCGGTTTCACCGGCCGGCTGGTGGCGGAATATCTGGCGTCGCGCGGCGGCGAACCGCGCGATCTGAAATGGGCGATGGCCGGCCGCAGCCTCGACAAGCTCGCCGCGGTGCGCGACGAGATCGGCGCACCGAAGGATACGCCGTTGATCGCGGCCGACGCAGCCGATCCGGCTTCGCTGAACGCAATGCTGGCGCGGACCAAGGCCGTGCTCACCACCGTCGGCCCGTATCAGCTTTACGGCAACGAACTCGTCGCCGCCTGTGTGAAAAGCGGCACCGACTATCTCGACCTCTGCGGCGAGCCGGTGTGGATGCGGCAGATGATCGACAAACATCAGGAGGCGGCGCAGGCGTCCGGCGCGCGCATCGTGTTCTCTTGCGGTTACGATTCGATTCCGTTCGAGCTCGGCGTGTTCTTTCTGCAGGACGCCGCCAAGGCAAAATTCGGTTCGACCTTCAACAGCGTCAAAGGCCGCGTGCGCAAGATGAAGGGCACGTTCTCCGGCGGTACGGCGGCCAGCATGAAGGCGATTTTCGCTGCCGCTGCGAGCGATCCGAGCCTGTTGCCGATGCTGCGCGACCCGTTCGTGCTGACGCCGGGTTTTGTCGGGCCGAAGCAGCCGCCGGGCAACAAACCGCTCTTCGACGATGATCTCGATATGTGGGTCGCGCCGTTCGTGATGGCGAACATCAACACCCGCAACGTGCATCGCTCCAACTTCCTGCTGGGTTTCCCCTACGGCCAGGATTTCGTCTACGACGAGATGATCGTGGCCGGTCCGAAAGACACCGGCGAGGCAACGGCCAAAGCTATTATCGCCGGGAACAACAAGCTGGGTGCGCAAGGTGGTCCCAAGCCGGGCGAGGGACCGTCGAAAGAGGAACGCGAGGCCGGCTACTTCGACTTGCTTTTCTTCGGCATCGCGCCGGATGGCCGCCAGATGCGCGCCGTCGTCACCGGTGATCGCGATCCGGGTTACGGCTGCACCGCGAAGATGATTGCCGAAAGCGCGATCTGCTTGGTGCGCGAGGCGTCGGACGTGCCGGGCGGCATCTGGACGCCGGGCGCGGCTTTCGGCCATCGCCTGATCAAGCGGCTGTCTGATCACGCCGGGATGACGTTCGGAATCGAACAAGTCTGAGACACGTCGTCATTGCGAGGAGTTCACGCTCCTCGCAATGACGACGCTTTCCTAAGTCCGCGCCGCGGATGGCCAGCCGATCGCCGCCTTGGCTGCGCCCCAGCTTCGCCGCGCCGTTGCGATGTGTTGTTGACTGGCGGCGAACATGCCCCACATCAGGCCCGTCATCATCCAGAAGTGCCGCCAGTGATCGGTGTCGATAATGAAGGCCTCGCCGACGGTGCCGAGGAAGGTTGCGAACACCGCGAGGTAGACGCGCTGCCACGGCGTGCGCACGAAAGCGTAGCGAAAGCCGAGAACGACGGTGGTGCCGATCAGTGCCGGATAGCACACGCCGCTGATCCAGCCGCCCGACATGAAGGCATTGAGGTAGGAGTTGTGGGTGTCTTCCGGAAAGAATTTCGTGAACTGCAACGGACCAATACCGAACGGCAGGTCGAGCGCCATGCGCGCGCCGAGAATGTGCCGGCCGAAGCGGCCGAACCGGCCTTCGTCGTAGCTCTGATCGAAACTGGCGCGCTGTTTGAAAATCGTATCGATCGAATCGAACGACAGCAGGATCAATAGCAGAACGGCCCCCATCAACAGCGCTGCGATCGACAAGGTGATGATGCGCGAGCGCTGGATGTTGGTCTTGCTGGTCAACACCATCATGAACAACATGAAGGCGGACGTGAGGATGAACTGGCCCCATGCGGCGCGCGAGAATGCCAGCAGCAGCGCCAACGTGATGACGCCGAGGACAAGCGTGCTGCGCAGCGCCTTGCCGAAGCGGTCGCTGACCACGCTTTGCAACAGGAACAGCGCCGGCAGAACCAGGAAGGCCGAAAACACGTTGGGGTCCTTGAACGGGCCCATCGCGCGGCCGTAGAGCGTGAACAGGCCGTACGCGCCCGGAAACAACCTGAAGTAACCGGCGATGCCGGCGAGCGACGCGATGAGCGCGCCGAAAATCAGGCCGCGACGGAGAAAATCAAGCCGCGCGGATGTGTCCTGCGCCACGGCCATCGCGAAGAAGATGGCGGTGATCGCCATGTACCACGACGTCATGATCCAGGTGACGATCCGGGATTGGTTCATCAGATCGGCGGCGCAAATCGTGTAGCCGATGTTGACGAGGAACAGCATCGCCGCAAGCGGAAGGAAAGCCACCCGCAGACTTAAGCCGGTCGCGACCAGAACGATCATCGCCAGCAGCGTGGTGAGTTCGTACGGACTCGGCTCGACAAACACCACCGCGCCGGAGCATCCGACCAGCCAGAGCAAGCCGCGCTGAAGGGCGGCAACGCGCGGCGCGACCAGCGCGGGCGGCAAGGAGCCATAGCTTGCGGCGAAGTCCGTCATGACACGCTCATACTCTTACGCAACGCGTTGCTCGACGGGTGCCGTCAAGCTGCGCTCAATACGCATTCTCTGTCTTCAAAAGCGCGATCGGCGTTTTCAGCAGAATGTAGATATCGAACAACACCGACCAGTTTTCGATGTAGTAGAGATCGAACTCGACGCGCTTCTGGATCTTTTCTTCGCTGTCGACTTCACCACGCCAGCCGTTGATCTGGGCCCAGCCGGTGATGCCGGGTTTGACGCGATGACGGGCAAAGTAACCATCCACCGTTTCGTCGAACAGGCGGCTCTTCAGTTTGCCTTGCACCGCATGCGGGCGCGGCCCGACCAGCGAGAGATTGCTCTTGAACACCACGTTGAACAGTTGCGGCAACTCGTCGATGCTGCTCTTGCGGATGAACCTGCCAACGCGTGTCACGCGCGGATCGTTCTTGGTGACGACCTTGCTGGCAAGAGGGTCGGCCTGATTGTGATAGAGCGAGCGAAATTTGAAGACCTCGATGCGCTCGTTGTTGAAGCCGAAGCGCTTCTGTCGGAACAGCACCGGTCCGGGACTGTCGAGCTTGATGGCGAGCGCGATCAGCGCCATCAACGGGGACAGCAATATCAACAGGATCGCGCCGACGACGTGGTCGAACAGCGATTTCATCACCTGATCCCAGTCGGTGATAGGGGCTTCGAAGACGTCGAGCGTCGGTACCTTGCCGAGATAGGAATAGGAGCGTGGACGGAAGCGGAGCTTGTTGGTGTGCGCCGACAGCCGGATGTCGACTGGAAGCACCCATAGCTTCTTCAGCATTTCGAGGATGCGCGTCTCTGCCGAGATCGGCATCGCGAACAAAACGAGGTCGATACGAGTGCGACGGGCAAATTCGATGATGTCATCGATCTTTCCCAGTTTCGGCAGGCCGGCACAGGTATCGAGCGCGCGCGTATCGTTGCGATCGTCGAACACACCCAGAATATCCAGATCGGAATCGGGCTGCTTCCTGAGCAGTTCGATCAGCTTCTCGCCATTCTCATCCGCGCCGATGACCACAGTGCGGCGATCGAGGCGGCCTTCGCGCGCCCAGCGGCGGATCAGCGAGCGCAGTAAGAGCCGGCCGGCAATCAGTCCCGCCAGCCCGCAGACGAAGTAGGCCGACAACCACAACCGCGAAAACGATGTACCGCTTTTGAGGAAGAACGAGGCCCCGATGAACAGCAGGAAGACAAGCGTCCATGCGGAGATCATCCGCGTCATCTGCCGCAGCTTTCCGCGAAACATCTGAATTTCGTAAAGGTCGGCCGCCTGGAAGGCCGCGACCGAAACGAGCGTCACGCAGAGAATGGAAATCGGATAGTACCAGCTAAAGCCGTCGTGCGGCGCGACGTAGCTGAGATACACCGCCAGGCCGATCGCCGCGATCAGGATGAAGTCGGCAAGACGCACCAATCCGGCGATGACGACGGGTGAATAGGCCTTGCGGACCTTCTGGTTGGCGACCGCCAATGCTGCCGTCGACAACCGCCGTCGGCGCTCGACGCGGGGGGCTTCCCCAGCGGCAGCGGCTGCGGCGTCGATCATGGAGCGGGCGTTGATGGGTTCCACGTTGATGTCCACTTAAGATTTGGCATGCGGCCCTCAGGCACGCGCGACTGTAGTGAGGCTGTTCCCACCACTTAGTGAACGTCAGCGAAGAATCAGGATGAGCCTGTCGAGGACGGTTAACGTTTGGCAAACGCCTCGCGATAGCCGGCGATCACGCCTTCGACCATGCTGTTTTGCGAGAAATGCAGGAAAATTCGCTCGCGTAGGGCTTTCGCGCGTTCCAGCGCGGCATCACGGTTCGCCATCGCCGTGGTGATCGCCGCGGCAATTGCGCTCGGCGCATTGGGGGCGAACAACGCATCGTGATGAGAGCCGAAAATTTCGGGGATGCCGCCGACATCGGCGGCGATCATCGGGACGCCGGCGGCAGCTGCCTCGATCACCACATAGGGCATCGAGTCACCGCGCGACGGCACCACCAGCAGACGCCCTTGCGCGAAGCCGTGGCGGGCCTGGACATGGCCGATGAAGCGGATCGCCTGGGTCAGGCCGAGCCGCCCGACCTGTGCCTTGATCGCGGCGGTTTCCTCGCCGTCGCCGGCGAGCGTCAGCGTCACGGGCTTGCCGTTGGCGCGGAGCTCGGCCACGGCATCGACTAGCAGATCGGCGCCCTTGATATGGCGAAATTCGCCGACATAGACCACGTCGGTCGCGTCACTTGCCACGGTGATCGGGTCGAATTCCCGTGCGGTGACGCCGTTGAAGACGCAGCGCACCAGCCCGGCCGGCGTGCCGATGACGCGCTGGAAGGTATCCCGCGCGAACATGCTTTCGAACAGGAACAGGTCGATACGGTCCATCAGCGCGCGTTCGAGGCGGCTGTAGAAGGCGCCCGCCAACGTATTCGGCGGAAAGTGCAGCGAGCCGCCGTGCGGGGTATAGACGTGGATGGCGTCTTTGGTGCGCGGCGTCAGGTTGATGAAAACGCCGGCCTTCGCGCCGTGGCCGTGCAGCACCTGTGGTTTGAGATCGTCAGCCAGTTTGCGGAACTTGAGCCACGCCATCAGATCGGCCGGGTGCGGCTGGCGGTGGATGGCGATGCGATGCACGCCGAGTTTCAGCCGTGGCGCGATGTCCGCGAGCAGCGCGTCGGCACGCGCGCCGCCGGTCAAGCTGTCGGCGATGATGCCGACGTGATGGCCGCGATCGATCTGGCCGTTGGCGACGTCGAGGATGTGCCGAATGATGCCGCCCACCGGGGCGCGAACCGCGTGAAGGATGCGCAGCGGCTCACTGGATATCTCGGGCATTGCTCAGAACCAGCGTTCGCCGACGACGATGGTGTCGCCCGGATTGATCGGGGTGGCGGGCGGCACCACGGCGCGCAGGGTGCCGGCGCTCGAGGTGTGGGTGAGGGTGACGCTGTCGCGCTTGGCACGCGGCGAGAAGCCGCCCGCGATGGCGACCGCGCTCTCCGCCGTCATGTTCGGCACATAAGGATATTGTCCGGGTGCCGCGACTTCGCCAAGGATGAAGAACGGGCGATAGGCCTCGATCTCGGCGGCGACATAGGGCTCGCGGATATAGCCGTTGCGCAGGCGGTCACCGACCCGGCTGGCGAGTTGCGCCGGCGTCAGGCCGCGCGCCTGCACCGACCCGATCAACGGCATGGTGATGGCGCCGCTGACGCCGACCGCATAGGAGTTGGTGAGGCCTTCCTGGCCGTAGACCACGATGCGGAGCTTGTCGCCGGCGTCGAGGCGGTAATCGGAATCATAGGCCGGCACCGTCATGCGCGGGCCATAGGCGGCACGCGCCGGGATCACGCGCGGGCCGGGCGCGGCCGCATAGCGCGGATAAGAGGTCGAGGCAAAGCTGTTGCGCATCGCCGCGATGGCGCCGTCGGAAGAGGTCGCGGCCGGACGCGTCGCGTAAGCAGGCGACACTCCGGCGGGCGCGCCGCCATAGGCGAGGCGGTCGAGGTCGCCCGGCGGATGTCCGCTCGCCACCGGCCCCGGCCGATGCATGCAGCCCGCCAACGCAACCGTGCTGAGCAGGCAGAGAGCGATGGCACGAAAGCCGGACATGACGCGATCCTATTGGAGAGTGACGCGATTAAGTCCCCTTATGGTTAAAAAAACATGACCTCAGGGGAGTTCGATACCGCGTGCCGACGAGCGCGATTAACCGCGCGGAAACCATAATGCTTTCTACTCGGGTGCGGCGTGAGTTGCGGCGCCGGTAGGAGCATTCCATGCGGTTCGATCTCTGGAGCAAAATCAAGGGTAGGTTGCCGGCCCGTCAGCCGCGCGTTGCCACCGTGATCGCGCCGAAGCCTACAGCCAAAATCGAGCCCGAATTCAAGCCGTCGACCCCGCCGATCCGTGCGCTTCAAACCGCCGAATATGGCGATCTCGACCTCCGCGTGATCTGGCGTGCCATCGTTGCGAAAAAGAACTTCATCATCATGCCGACCTTGCTGGCGGCCGTGGTGTCGCTCGCCGTCGTCAATATGATTACGCCGCTCTACAAGTCCGAGACGCGTGTGCTGGTGGACGGACGCGAGAACGTGTTCCTGCGCCCCAATGGCGAGCGCCCGGAGGAACGCAACGCGCTCGATCCCGAAGCCGTTACCAGCCAGGTGCAATTACTGCTGTCGCGCGATCTGGCGCGCATGGTGATCAAGCAGAACAAGCTTGCCGAGCGTGCCGAATTCGATCCGGTGCTTAGCGGAATCTCGCCGGTGAAGATGGTGCTTGGCCTGTTCGGTATCGGCCGTGATCCGTTCCGAATGACGCCGGAAGAACGCGTGCTCGATGCCTATTATGATCGGCTGACGGCCTTTGCCGTCGACAAATCGCGCGTCATGGTGGTCGAATTCCAGTCGCGCGATCCGGAACTGGCCGCGCGGGTCGCCAACTCCATCGCCGACAATTATCTCATCCTGCAGCAGAACGCGCGGCAGCAGCAGGCCAAGGCGGCGAGCCAATGGTTGTCGGGTGAGATCGATAGCCTGCGAAAGAAGGTGGCGGACGCCGAGCAGCGCGCCGAGGCGTTTCGTTCGAAATCCAGTCTGTTCGTCGGCACCAACAACACCACGCTGTCCAATCAGCAACTCGGCGAGTTCAACACGCAGTTGAACAACGCGCGTGCGCTGAAGTCCGATGCCGAATCCAAGGCACGTCTGATTCGCGATATGCTGAAGTCCGGTAAGCCGATCGAAGCGTCGGAAGTGCTGAACTCCGAGTTGATCCGCCGCCTGTCTGAGCAGCGAGTGACGCTCCGTGCTCAACTCGCCGAGCAGTCGTCGACCTTGCTCGACGGCCACCCGCGTATCAAGGAACTGAAGGCACAGATCGCCGATCTCGACAAGCAGATCCGCGAGGAGGCCGGCAAGCTGTCGCGCTCGTTGGAGAACGATGCTCGGATTGCCGAAGCGCGGGTTGAAAACCTGAGCGCCAACCTCGATCAGCTCAAGCGTCAGGCGACCTCGACCAACGGTCAGGACGTCCAGTTGCGGGCGCTCGACCGCGAGGCCAAGGCCGAACGTGATCTCCTCGAATCTTATCTCGCCAAGTATCGCGAAGCGACGGCGCGTGAAAGCATCGACGCCGCGCCGGCCGATGGCCGCATCATTTCCCGCGCCATCGTCTCCAACACGCCGAACTACCCGAAGAAGCTCCCGATCGTGCTGATCGCCACGCTGGCGACACTGATGCTGACGACGGGTTATGTCGTCAGCAGAGAGTTGCTGCGAATGACGTCGCCGCGCGCATCGATGGCTGTCGCGCCGATGGCTTCGCCATCGATGATGGCGGCCATGCCGGAAGCGGCCGCGCCGCAGCCTGCGTTCCATGAGGCGAGCGGGTCGGGCGTCAATGAACTCGAACAGCTCGCGCTCGACCTCCAGAAGCCGGGCGCCGCCGCGCGCAAGCTGACAGTCCTCGGCTCCGGTTCAGCGGAAAAGACCAGCCGCACGGCGCTCGCGTTGGCGCGGCTGTTGGCGCGGCGCGCAAAGGTCGTGTTGGTCGATCTGTCGGCTTCCTCGCCCGTGGTGAGAGCGGCTTCGATTGACGGTACGGCGCCCGGACTGACGGATCTGATGCTGGGCGAGGCTTCCTTCGGCCAGGTCATCAGCAGGGATCGATCGACCTCGTTGCATCTGGTGACGGCCGGGCGCGCCAGCGCCGAACGCGCGTTGTTGCAGTCGCCGCGTCTGACGTTGGCGCTGGATGCGCTGCTGCAAGCCTACGATCATGTCGTACTGGATGCGGGTGCTGCCGACGATCTGCCGGCCGCGCTGTTGACGACCGGTGCGCGTGCCATCGTGGTCCCCGACAGCATGATGAGCGCCGACGCGCGCCAATCGATGTCCGATCAGTTGCGGGCGGTGGGCTTTGGCAGCGTCACCATGCTCAGCCGGGCGGTGCCCGTCGATTTCGGCGAGCGCGGACCGCGCTTCGTCGTAGCGTGAAACGGTTCTAGCGGTTCAATGAACCGCGGATGGTCTGCGCGGCTTTCATCAACGCCGGCGTCTGTTTCACCAGGCGCTTGAGGTGAGCCATGGCCGAAAGGCCGCTTGCCGCCATCTTGCCGCGTGCGTTGAGGCCGATGAAGCTGTCGAAGATCGGTTCGTCGCTTTTGCAGAACAGGCGCTTGTACTCATCCGAACCGATGCCGAGATCGATCGCGCTATAATTCAGCGCGGCATAGTGATCGACGATGTAACGCATCAGGATCAGGCCCGGACTGAAGTGGGCGATGGCGGACAACGTATAGGTATTGAACATCATCGAGAAGCGGTCGCCATCGGCGACGCCGGCGTAGATGGCGATGACCTCTTCGTCGCACACCAACGCGTGAATCTCGATCGCGTGACCGCCATCGGGCAGCGCCGTATGGCAGGCGCCGCGGATAAAATTCTCGACGCCGGGATGGGCGAAAACATTGGGGAGTTTCTGCAATGCCATCCGTTGCGGCTTGATGGTGAAAAACGCATCGAGCAGCCGGGTGATGTCGGCATCGGTTTCGGCCTTGAGATAGCGATAGCCGGGAAGCGCTTGCAGCTTCTTCTCTTTGCTCTTCAAACGGCGGCGGAAGGAGTTGCTGATGAGCGCGGTCGGCGCTGCGTTGACCTCGATCGCCATCAGCGGGCAACCGTTGACCGCAGCTTGCGTGGGCAGCAACGCCATTGGGTTGGCAAGGCTTTGCCAGTGCCGCGGTTGGCGCACGAGCGCGAGAGCATCGATGGCAAGCGCAGGCGCGCGCAGCGTATCCAGGACCGAATCTATGTCGCCGCGGGTTGCGGTGGCGAGAAAATCGCGGCGGCAGATCGGCATGTTGAAGGTGATGTGTTTATCGCCGAGAAAGCTCGCGATCCCGATGCCATGATCGCGTTGAATGCCGAGCGGCAACAGCATCAGCGGTTGGCGGTGCGCGTCGCGCGCGACCGCGATGATCGGTTCGACGCCGGTTTTCGTGCCGATATGGTTTTGCCAATTGGCGAGCAGGTCGAAGCGCTGGTAGGGCGTCAGCACGGAGCCGGGGCCTTCGAGGCTACGCCAGGTCTGCTCCGCAGCGGTTATGTCGCGAAAAACTGCGACGTCCGCCACCCGCGTGGCTTCGGCCTGCGCTCGGGTTTCAGTCACCCGGCTCTCGATGACAGCCGCCATGGTCATACGCACACCCTGTCCGTTAAGACATTTTTTATGTCTCTTGTTGCCGGAACCTTGGCAAACAAACGTCAACAAAGCGTAAGAGGGATCGTCGAGTCGCCGCCGTGCGGGGGGCTGGCAAAGCCGCCTAGATCTCGGGGTCGGGCCGCGACATCCAACTGACGATCGGCATCGCCGGCAGCACCCAGCCGATGCCGGCCACCACGTAAAAGATCGCCTGATACCATCCGGAAGCGGCGAGCCACGGCGTTTGCGCCACCGTCATGCCGAGCAGCGACCACACGACGACGAGGACGAGGAGGGCGATCGTGCCAAGGAATTTCCGGGTGCGGATGGTCATGACGCGAACGTGTAGAGATTGCCCGCCGGGAGATCAAGCGTGGCTTGCACGGCCCGGCCGCGAGGCTATAACCAACGCAAAATTCCTCTCAAATCGCGGCTGAAATGACCGAAATCCTGACTTCGGCGGAACCTGATGCCAGCGCCGCGCCCGCGCAAATTCGTGCGGTGCGCTGGTGGCTCGTGATCGTGGCCGCCTTGATCGCGCTGATGGTGCTGGTGGGCGGGGCGACGCGACTGACTGAATCCGGCCTGTCCATCGTCGAGTGGAAGCCGGTGACCGGAACGCTGCCGCCGCTCGGCGAGCAGCAATGGAACGAGGCGTTCGAGGGTTACAAGGCAATCCCGCAGTATCGCGAACTCAACGCCGGCATGACGCTGCATGAGTTCAAGACCATTTTCTGGTGGGAATGGAGCCATCGCCTGCTTGGGCGGGTGATCGGTTTCGTCTATCTGCTGCCGTTCCTGTGGTTCATGTGGCGCGGCTTTCTGCCCGGCGACCTGAAACGGCGGCTATGGGGCATTTTCGCGCTCGGTGCATTGCAGGGTGCGGTGGGGTGGTGGATGGTCGCGTCGGGCCTGACCCAGCGCGTCGAAGTCTCGCAATATCGTCTAGCGACGCATCTGATGCTGGCGTTGCTGATCTTCGCCGCGATCGTCTGGACGTTGCGGCGGCTGTCGGAGCATGCACGGATTCCTGGTGCCGCGCGGCTGAAGGTAACGAGCGCGGTATTGCTCGGGTTGGTATTCCTGCAACTCTATCTCGGGGCGCTCGTAGCGGGCCTGCGCGCCGGCAAGGTGTTCAATACCTGGCCGCTGATCGACGGCGGCTTCATCCCGAGCGCGGCGCGATTGTTCTTCGAGCAGCCGTGGTGGCGCAACTTGTTCGACAACACGCTGACGGTGCAATTCAATCACCGCATGGTGGCCTATACGCTGTGGGTGGTCGCGGTCGTGCATCTCGTCGATGCCATTCGTGCGCGCGCCGGCAGCGCCGTGGTCAACGGTGCGTTGTGGCTCGCGCTCGCCATGACGGTGCAGGCGACGCTTGGCATCCTGACGCTGCTGCATCAGGTGCCGATCTCGCTCGGGCTAGCGCATCAGGGCGTCGCCATCGTCGTGCTGACACTGGCCATCGCGCAGGTCGAGCGGCTCAGTGTGCCGTCGTCTGTGCGTCAGGCGAAGATTTCGCCGCTCACCGCCGATCCGGCGCGCTGAGTGGAGCTATTCTAATTTTCGGATTGTACAGAAACCCGCTATTTGCAGGGGTTATTTGCATCGCCATGGCGATGACGATCTTGTGTGCCGGTGGTTTGCTTCCGCGCAACACATTCGCGGGGTAGAACGAGCATCGTTATTCGATCCGTTCATCCGAGAGTTTCGCTATGTCCAGCGCCTTCATTCAAGCTGCGGTCATCCTCCTGCGTGAGGGGCTCGAAGCGATGCTGGTGATCGCGGCACTCGCGGCTTACCTGACCAAGGCGGGCGGCGGCCACCGCGTCAAGTCGCTCTACACGGGCGGGCTCGCGGCGATCGGCGTCAGCATCATTGCAGCGTGGCTGTTCGCGGTGCTCAATTCAGGCCAGCACAGCGATTTGATGGAAGGCGTCATCATCCTGTTTGCCGCCGCGCTGATGCTTTACGTCTCGGGCTGGCTGATGGTGAAGCAGGACCCGCACGGCTGGAAGGAATACCTCGCCGCCAAGGCCGATAATGCATTGGCGCAGGATACCGCGTGGGCGGTCAGCGCGCTGGCGTTTCTTGCGGTGTTCCGCGAGGGCGCGGAGACGGTGCTGTTCATCAACGCGCTTGCCACCACCGAAGGCGGTTGGAGCGTCGGCTTGTTCGGCGGCCTTGCCGCGGCAACGCTCGGACTCGTCGTGCTGTTCTACTTCATCAATCTGATCGCGCAGAAAATTCCGCTGCGGCCGTTGTTCATCATCACCTCGGCATTCCTGTTCGCGATGGGGATCAAGTTCATCGGCGAGGCGGTGCAGGAATTTCAGGAACAGTCGATCCTGCCGTTCACGCCGATCGCGGGGGCGGATTGGCTCTCCGCAGTCGGTCTCAATCCGACGGTGGAAGCCTTGTCGCTCCAGTTGCTGGTGATTTTGTTCGCGCTCGCGACCTATTCGCTGGTGGTGCGCAACAATCGCCTGACGCGGATGGACAAGGCCGCGCGGGCAGGGAAGGCGTAGAAAGCTCCAGCCCCGAACAGCGTCATGCGCGGACCCGATCCGCGCATCCATCATTTCCGGAAAGATGGATGGCCGGGTCAAGCCCGGCCATGACGTTCGGTACGATAAGCCGCGAGATCTTACGCCCGCAACGCCTGATCGAGATCGGCGATGAGGTCTTCCTTATCCTCGAGGCCGATCGACAGACGCACCAGATCCGGACCGGCGCCGGCCTGGATCTTCTGCTCGTCGGTGAGTTGGCTGTGCGTGGTCGAGGCGGGATGAATCACCAGCGACCGCGTATCGCCGATGTTGGCGAGATGCGAGAACAGCTTGAGGTTCGATACCAGGCTGACACCCGCGTCATAGCCGCCCTTGAGCGTGAAGGTGAACAGCGCGCCCGCGCCCTTCGGCGAATATTTGCGGGCGAGGTTGTTGTAACGGTTGCCGGGAAGGCCGGCATAGTTCACCTCGTTGACCGCCGGATGTGCCGACAGCCATTCCGCCACCGCCTTGGCGTTGTCGCAATGGCGCTGCATCCGCAGCGGCAGCGTCTCGATGCCGGTCAGGAACAGGAAGGCGTTGAACGGCGACAGCGCCGCACCGAGATCGCGCAGGCCGAGCACGCGGCAGGCGATGGCGAAGGCGAAGTTGCCGAAAGTCTCCTGCAACCTGATGCCGTGATACTCCGGACGCGGCTCGCTGAGGATCGGATACTTGTTGTCGCGTGACCAGTCGAAGGTGCCGGCGTCAACAATAATGCCGCCGATTGAGTTGCCGTGGCCGCCGAGAAACTTCGTCAGCGAATGCAGCACGATGTCGGCGCCGTGATCGATCGGACGGATCAGATACGGGCTCGCCAGCGTGTTATCGACGATCAGCGGCACGCCGGCCTTGCGCGCGACGGCGGAGATCGCCTCGATGTCGGTGACCGAACCGCTGGGATTGGCGAGCGACTCGATGAAGATCGCCCGGGTGCGCGGCGTCACCGCGCGTTCAAAGGTCGAAATGTCATCCGGATCGGCCCACACCACGTTCCAGCCAAAACTTTTGAAGGCGTGCGAGAACTGGTTGATCGAGCCGCCATAGAGCTTGCGCGCGGCGATGAACTCGTCGCCCGGCCGCAGCAACTGATGCAGCGCCGTCATCTGCGCGGCGTGGCCGGACGCCGTTGCCACCGCCGCCGTGCCGCCTTCAAGCGCCGCGACACGCTCCTCCAGCACCGCGGTGGTCGGGTTGCCGAGCCGCGTATAGATGTTGCCGAATGATTGCAGGCCGAACAGCGAGGCCGCGTGGTCGGCATCGTTGAAGACGAATGACGTGGTCTGATAGATCGGCGTGTTGCGCGCGCCGGTGGTCGGGTCCGGCTGCGCGCCGGCATGGATCGCGAGCGTGGCAAATCCGGGAAGGCGGTCGGTCATTCTCAGGTCCTGTCTGCTTGAAAGGGCTTCAGCGGGCCGGCATGCTGCTGATCCGGCCGCGCGGCGTCAAGTCGGGCCGTGATGCTGCGCGGATATGCTGCTTGTCCTCACTGGGAGGGAACAGAATGGCAGCGCGCCACGGCTTTAGGCATTATTGTTCTTGTCGTCCTTGAGTTGCGCGGCGCGGTCCGCGGCATTGGTGCCGCCGCCGCCGACGCTCACCCGATTCAGCGACAGCCGCATGCCCTGCGTCGGGATCGGGGCGCGCTTCGAACTCAGCGTGCGCGAATTGACGCCCATCCAGGAAATTTCCGAGGACAACCGGCCGTATTCGATTTTCGGGCAACGGTTCATCACCACCTTCAGCCCGGCGGCTTCGGCGAGAGCACAGGCTTCGTCGTTGCGGACGCCAAGCTGCATCCAGATCACTTTCGGCAGAGGGTTGAGCGTCAGCGCGTCCTTGACCAACGCCAGCGCCGCGTCCGAGTTGCGAAAGATGTCGACCATATCGATCGGGCGGTCGATGTCGGCGAGCGAGGCAACAAACGGTTTGCCCATCAGACTTTTGCCAACTTGTCCGGGATTGACCGGGATCATGTCGTAACCGCGCTGCGCCAGATACTTGAACGCGAAATAACTCGGCCGCACGTTGACCGGCGATGCGCCGACCATGGCGATGGTCTTCACATTGTTGAGGATGCCGCGGATGTAATTGTCGTCGTAAGTGTCGTGGTTCATGTGTAACGCGATCATCTGATTGAATCGTCATCGCGAGGAGTGAAGCGACGAAGCAATCCAGTTCTTGCTTCGTGGCTTCCTAGATTGCTTCGCTACGCTCGCAATGACGAAGAGGTTTATTCCGCTGCTGATATTGCAACGCCTGCAATTTTAGCGATCCTGCCAGGTCGGTACGCGCTTTTCGACGAAGGCGCAAATGCCTTCCTCGGCGTCGCGCGCCATCATGTTTTCGGTCATCACCTCGGAGGCGAAACGATAGGCGTCGGCAAGGCTCATTTCGACCTGACGATAGAACGCTTCCTTGCCGATCTTGATGGTGTGAGCCGATTTGTGCGCAACCTGTTGCGCGAGCGCGATGGCGGCATCGCGCTCGGTGCCGTGAGCGACCACGCGATTGACGAGGCCGATTTCTCGCGCGCGGATCGCGCTTACCGGTTCGCCGGTCAGCAACATTTCCATCGCCTGCTTGCGGGGAACGTTACGCGACAGCGCCACCATCGGCGTCGAGCAGAACAGGCCAATATCGACGCCTGGTGTGGCGAAGGTCGCTTGTTCAGAGGCAATCGCGAGATCGCAACTCGCGACCAGTTGGCAGCCGGCAGCGGTGGCGATGCCTTGCACGGCCGCGACGACAGGTTTCGGCAGACACACGATGCTTTGCATCATCGCGCTACAGGCGGTCATCATTTGCGCGAAGAACGCACGGCCGCCATCGGCGTCGGTGCGCCGCGTCGTCAGTTCCTTGAGATCGTGGCCGGAGGAGAACGCCTTGCCGGCAGCGGCGATCACGGCGGCGCGCACGGCCTTGTCGTTGCGGACGGCGTCGATCGCCGCGTGAAGATCAGCGATCAGGGCTTCCGACAGGCAATTGCGGGCTTCGGGCCGGTTCAAGGTCAGCACCGCCACGTCGCCGATCTGCTCGCGGAGCAGGATCGAAGAGGCGGAAATCGGCGCGCGAAGAGGTTGGGCAGTCATCGTCGTATCCATCATCTGGCGAGATGCGTCATCGTACTGTAACAGAGGGCGGCAAGCGAGAGTGAGGGCAAGCATGGCCGTTGCGAAAATGAGCGTCGCCGAACTGGAGGCGTTTCTTCATACTGAATTTCCCCAGGCATTCAGTGGCGGGGACATCGCGATTGAAAGCGCCGATGGCGCCACTTGCCTGCTGCGCCAGCAGTATAGCGAGCGCATGTTGCGCCCTGGCGGCACCGTGTCTGGCCCGACGCTGATGGCGCTGGCGGACTTCGCCATGTACGTGGTGCTGTTGTCGGCCATCGGGCCGATCGGGCTTGCGGTCACCACCAATCTCAACATCAATTTCCTGCGCAAGGGCCAGCCCAACCAGGACGTGCTGGCGGCTGCGCGGCTGCTCAAGCTTGGCAAGCGCTTGGCGGTGGGCGAGGTGACGCTGCTCTCCGGCACGTCGCCTGACCCGATCGCGCACGTCACAGCAACCTATTCCATTCCAAATGCAGGCTGATTTTTAAGGTATTGGGATACCTTATTTTTAAGTTATTGAAATTGTACATGAATTTGCCGCGTGGGGCCATTGACGTGGCGACACGCGGCCTCTAAAAGCTCGGCCTGTCCGCTGCAATCGGCGCGGGCCCAATCCCTTTCAGGAATGCTCACATGAAGACGTTTTCGGCTAAGCCCGCCGAAGTCACCAAGAAGTGGGTGGTGATCGACGCCAGCGGTCTGGTCGTCGGCCGCCTCGCGACGCTGGTGGCGATGCGGCTGCGCGGCAAGCACCTCCCGACCTATACGCCTCACGTCGATTGCGGCGACAATGTCATCGTCATCAACGCCGCCAAGGTGGTGTTGACCGGCCGCAAGCGCGACCAGAAGGTTTACTACAACCACACCGGTTTCATCGGCGGCATCAAGGAACGCAGCGCGAAGTCGATCCTCGAGGGTCGCTTCCCGGAGCGCGTGCTGGAAAAGGCCGTCGAGCGCATGATTCCGCGCGGACCGCTCGGCCGTGTCCAGATGGGCAATCTCCGGGTTTATGCCGGCGCTGAACATCCGCACGAAGCGCAGCAGCCGGAAGTCGTTGATATCGGCGCGATGAATCGCAAGAACAAGAGGGCCGCATAAGATGTCCGATACCATGCAGTCTCTCGATCAATTGGCCGCGCTGAAGACGGCGGCTCCCGACGCGCCGAAGCACGTCAAGAAGGTCGACAAGCAAGGCCGTGCCTATGCCACCGGCAAGCGCAAGGACGCGGTCGCCCGCGTCTGGATCAAGCCGGGCGCCGGCAAGATCATCGTCAATACCCGTGAGGTCGAAGTCTACTTCGCCCGTCCGGTGCTGCGCATGCTGATCCAGCAGCCGCTGGTCGCGGCGGCGCGGGCAGGGCAGTACGACGTGGTCTGCACCGTCACCGGCGGCGGCCTGTCGGGTCAGGCCGGCGCGGTGCGTCACGGCCTGTCCAAGGCGCTGACCCACTTCGAGCCGGATCTGCGCGGCGTCCTGAAGAAGGGCGGCTTCCTGACCCGCGACTCGCGCGTCGTCGAGCGCAAGAAGTACGGCAAGGCGAAGGCCCGCCGTTCGTTCCAGTTCTCGAAGCGCTGATCACCTTCGATCGATTTTCCGCCATCGCGGATACATTCTGCCAAAGGGCGCCTGCGGGCGCCCTTTTTGTTGCCGGTGCCATGATACTTTTCATTTGAAATGATTTTCGTCGAAAACTTGCCTGTGCATACAAACGGATTGCAAATTCGCCTCGCCTAGATTCGCGACGGCTGAGGATTTGGAATTTCCCGACACAACCCCGCCCGCCGAATTGCCGGTCACGCCACGATGTCGCTCGACACCTCAACGCTTTATCTCGTGGCAACGCTGGTTGCCGCGCTTCTGGGGGCCATGCTCCTGTTCTTCGGACGGCAGGAGAACATTCCCGCGCTGAGATGGTGGGGCGCAGCCTATGTGCTTGGCGCGTGTTCGATCGCTGTCTCGACGTTGACCAACTCGCTGCTGATCCAGCAACTGTCGCTCTCACTGAACGCCGCGGGCTTCGTGGCGTGCGGCATGGTGTGGGGCGCTGCGCGGGTGTTTCACGGCCGCGCGCCGAATTTGCCGGGCATCCTGCTGGGGGCTTTCGTCTGGCTGGCGGCGATCAGTCTTCTGGCGCCGATCACACCGGCGATGCGGATGACGATCGGCGCGGCGATCGTTGCCGTCTACGCCGCGTTGACGGCAAGCGAACTTCTGACCGAGCGGCGCAAGACGATGAAGCGGCGCTGGCCGTCGTTCGTGGTGCCGGTCTTGCACGGTTTCGTGCTGATGCTGCCGATCCTGCTCGGCGATTATTTTCGTGGCGATGACGAGAGGTTCGCGGACAGCGTCTGGGCGACCATCTTCGCGATGGAACTGGTGCTCTACGCGGTCGGTACTGTCTTCGTCATTTTCATGCTGGTGTCGGAACGAACGGTGCGGGCGCACAAAGCTGCCGCGTCGCTTGATCCACTGACCGGCATCTTCAATCGCCGCGGCTTTGCCGAAGCGACCGCGCGCATGATCGAGCGCGAAGCGGATGCCGGACGTCCCGTCACCGTGATGATCTTCGATATCGATCACTTCAAATCGATCAATGACCAGTTCGGTCATCCAGCGGGTGATGATGTTCTTTGCCGCTTTGCCGGCGTCATCACCAACACGCTGCGGATCACCGATCTCTGCGGCCGTATCGGCGGCGAGGAGTTCGCGGCGCTGCTGCCGTGTTCGATGGAGGAGGCGCTGCTTGCCGCCGAGCGTGTGCGCGAAGCGTTCGCCGCCAGCGGAATCGTGATCGCGGAAACGCCGGTCGATACCACTGTAAGCATCGGCGTCGCGGGCGGGCCGGTCGGCACCGAACTCGATGTGTTGCTGGCCGCCGCCGACACCGCGCTCTATCAAGCCAAGCGCGCTGGCCGCAATCGGGTGCAGTCGGCATCGGAGGAGCCGGTATCGCTGGAGCAAGGACGTCTCGCGATCGCGGGCCAGTCCGCGCACGCTGCGCGGCCGGAGATAGTGCTGAACGCCGCCGCCATGAGCCGCGCCGGGGTCTGAAGAGGACGCTAACCCGCCATTTACCATTCCGACACTATGATCGCCGGTATGAATCCGGCACGCCACAACACACCGAATGCAGCCCTGATGTCGCTCGAAGCTGCGGCGGCATCCGCACGAAGCGGCTTTGCCTGCATGTTCTCGACATCGGATGAGTACGAGTCCGCGCTGATCACCGAGCGCCGTGCGCAGGGGCGTTACGCCCAGCCACGCCGGAATTGGCCGGTGGTTGCGTTCGTCGGAGCGGCGCTGATGGTCGCCGGCGGCGCGATCTGGCTGTTCTGAGCCGATCCGGCTTCAACACGCAGCGATATTGCGATAAATCGTTGGCCTCAACAAAAAGGCCAACACCATGATCACTGAAATCGCCCAGATCGAAATCAAGCCCGGTTCGGAAGCCGACTTCGAAGCCGCCGTCGGCAAAGCACGCGCGGAGTTCGGCAAGTCGAAAGGCTTTCACGGTTTCGAACTGCATCGTTCGATCGAGAAGCCGCAGCGTTACAGGCTCATGGTGAAGTGGGCGACGCTGGAAAATCACACGGTGGATTTTCGCGGTTCGGAGCAGTTCGCCGCCTGGCGTGCGCTGGTCGGGCCGTACTTTGCCTCGCCTCCGGACGTCGAGCACACCGAAACGGTGGTGACCGCGAACGGCTAGCGGCGGGAGGAGGGAATCAGGCTGTGGCCGTTTGGTCCGGCCAAAGATGGTTCAGCACCACCTTGATGACCGCGATCAGCGGCAGCGCCAGCGCCAAGCCCCACAGTCCGAACAGCACGCCGAGAAAAATCTGCGCCGCGAACAGCGTGGCCGGCGGAATGCTGATGGCGTGGCGCTGGATCAGCGGCGTCAGTACGTTGCCTTCGAGAAACTGCACCGCGAGATAAAGCCCGAAAGAACTGATGATCGCGGTCCAACCAGAGCCGAGGCTCGCCAGCACGATCAGGCAGCCCGCAAGAATGGCGCCGACGTTCGGAATGAACGTCAGCAGTCCGGTGAGAAAGCCCAGCACCAGCGCGCCGGGAATCCCGATCAAGGTCAGTCCGATCCAGGTCAACAGGAACAGCGTGGTCATGGTGGCCATCTGGCCGAGCAGCCAGCGCCGCAGCGTCTCGCTGATGTCGTCGATCAGCTTCGCTGCTTCCGGCAGACGCTGTCGCGGCACGAAACGCAAAATACCGTCGCGATAGAGTTTCGGCTGCGCCGCCAGCAGCAGGCCGAGGAAAATCACCACGAAGAAATTGCCAACGCCCTCGAACACGCCCGCGAGAATCTTGATGGTCTGGCTGACGATCGCGCCGGTCCCCGACGCGATGGCGCTGGCATCGGGGAGTTTCGGACCGCGCGAAGGAGTGACCGGTGCCTGCTTGAGTGTCGTGGAATCGTCAACCGCTACCTTGGTGGTTCCGAGATTCAGGAAGCTGGTGTCGATGCCCTGCTTCTCAAGAAAATCCTTGGCGTTGCCGAGTTGCGCGCGGATCGTCGAACTCAGCGCCGTCACCTGCTGGGCGATGGTCGCGCCGCCGAGCATGGCAACGCCGGACAACAGCCCGGTGAACAGCACGCAGACAATCACCAGCCGCAGCGTCGGACCGCCGCCCATCACCCGGCGCAACAGATCGGCCATCGCGGTGAGGAAAACGCCGAACAGGATGCCGGCGAACAGCATGAACAGCGTCCCGGCGGAATACCAGGCCAGCACGAGGGCTGCGGCGAAGGCGACAATGCCGATGCCGCCGCTGGCTATGGAACGGGCGAGGTAGCCGTGCGCCAGACTTCGATCTTCAAGCGAACTGCCCACGTCTTTGCCCCTCGATTCCATTGATCTCCAGTCTTTCCATAATTCCGCGGCGGATCAAGGCGTCCGGAATTCGGGAGGAGGCCGTGTCAACCGGGCTGGAGCAACCTTGAGCACGTTTACCCTATATGCAATTGGAACTTGCAACGCCTTGTCCGGGCGCGGAGGGGTGGTATCAGTTAAGGATTGATTAACCATGCGAGTTTGGGCCGATGTTTGAACGGCGAACGGAAATGCGCGCACGCATGTTCCTGGGTGGCGTCATCGCCTTTGATCGGCGCTATTCGACGGTCCCTTGTCAGGTGAGGAATCTCACGCAGGCAGGCGCTTACATTAGGATCGAATCGACTGCGACGATTCCGGCTGAGTTTGATTTTTCAATCCCAGTCCGCGGTCGATCATTTCGTGCGCAATTGGTCTGGCGCGACAAGGAGGCTGCGGGCCTGCGCTTCACCAGCCACGCCGAGTCCACTGTGATTCCGCTGGACTACGCCATCAAACTGAGGACTTGCGAGCGGGAAAACGTCGATCTCAGGCGGCGCATTGCCGATCTCAGCGCCGACTGACGGTGTCATGGCAAAGCGAACAATGCGAAAGACAGTGTCGAGCGTTCTTCTCGTCGCGGCCATTAACTATGTGATGGTCGTGATCGTATCGGCGACCGCGGCGGCTATTGTCGTGCAGACCGCCAGCGCGATCATATCCGAGAAATTTCTCGCCGTCGCGACGGCACTGAAAAGAGCCTCCTTCTGACGTATTCGCGGGCGATGCCGCGCGATCAAGCTGCGGCAAAGCAAAAAGGCACCCCGTGAAGGGTGCCTTTGATGCCTGTCGTTGGTCTCGTCGCCGGATGAGCCCGGCTGCGATTACAGCGAATAGTACATGTCGAATTCGACCGGGTGCGGCGTCATTTCGAACCGCATCACATCTTCCATCTTCAATTCGATGAAGCTGTCGATGAAGTCGTCGTCGAACACACCGCCGGCCTTCAGGAAGGCACGGTCCTTGTCGAGGTTTTCCAGCGCCTCGCGGAGCGAGCCGCACACGGTCGGGATCTGCTTCAGTTCCTCGCGCGGCAGGTCGTACAGATCCTTGTCCATCGCCGGGCCCGGATCGATCTTGTTCTTGATGCCGTCGAGGCCGGCCATCAGCATCGCGGCGAAGGCGAGATACGGATTGGCCATCGGATCCGGGAAGCGAACTTCCACGCGCTTCGCCTTCGGCGAGGTCGTATAGGGGATGCGGCAGGAGGCCGAGCGGTTGCGCGCCGAATAGGCCAGCAGCACCGGCGCTTCATAACCCGGCACCAGACGCTTGTAGGAATTGGTGGAGGGGTTGGTGAAGGCGTTGATCGCCTTGGCATGCTTGATGATGCCGCCGATGTAGTGCAGGCAGGTTTCCGACAGGTCGGCATACTTGTTGCCGGCGAAGGTCGGCTTGCCATCCTTCCAGATCGACTGATGCACGTGCATGCCCGAGCCGTTGTCGCCGAAGATCGGCTTCGGCAAGAAGGTGGCGGTCTTGCCGTAGATGTGCGCGACCTGATGGATGCAGTACTTATAGACCTGCATCTGGTCGGCCATGTAGGTCAGCGTGTCGAACTTCATGCCGAGTTCGTGCTGCGCCGACGCCACTTCGTGGTGATGCTTCTCGACCTTGACGCCCATGCGCGCCATCGCGCCGAGCATCTCCGAGCGCATGTCCTGCAGCGAGTCCTGCGGCGGCACCGGGAAGTAACCGCCCTTGGTGCGGATGCGGTGGCCGAGATTACCGCCTTCATACTGGGTGTCCGAGTTGGTCGGCAGTTCGGCGGCGTCGAGACGGAAGCTGGTGTTGTAGGGGGTGGCGCTGTAGCGCACGTCGTCGAAGATGAAGAATTCGGCTTCGGGGCCGACATAGACGGTGTCGCCAACGCCCATCGACTTCACCATGGCCTCGGCCTTCTTGGCGATGCCGCGCGGGTCGCGGTTGTAGGGCTCGCCGGTGGTCGGCTCCAGCACGTCGCAGGTGATGACCATGGTGGTCTCGGCGAAGAACGGATCGATGCAGGCGGTGGTCGGATCGGGCATCAGCGTCATGTCGGATTCGTTGATCGCCTTCCAGCCGGCGATCGACGAGCCGTCGAACATGGTGCCTTCGGCGAAAATCTCTTCGTCGATCATCGAGACGTCGAAAGTGACATGCTGCCACTTGCCGCGCGGATCGGTGAAACGCAGATCGACATACTTGACGTCATTGTCCTTGATCGACTTCAGGACTTCCTGGGCGGTGGTCATGGATTCCTCTTATATGGGTTCAACGGGTGGGAGCTGCTGTGCGCAGCCGATAGGCGGGACGAAAATCAGATGGCGTCGAGGCCGGACTCGCCGGTCCGGATGCGAATGGCCTCCTCGATATTGGACACGAAAATCTTGCCGTCGCCGATGCGGCCGGTCTGAGCCGCGCGGCGGATCGCTTCGATGGCTTTCTCGACCAGATCGTCGCCGATGACGATCTCGATCTTCACCTTCGGCAGGAAATCGACGATGTACTCGGCGCCGCGATACAGTTCGGCGTGGCCCTTCTGCCGGCCGAAGCCTTTGGCCTCGGTGACGGTGATGCCCTGCAAGCCGACCTCTTGAAGGGCTTCCTTCACTTCGTCGAGCTTGAATGGCTTGATGATGGCTTCGATCTTCTTCACTGAATCTCTCCCGGCACTTCAGATCCTTCAGACTACAGGCGTGATATGTACGGCTGATGCCGCAGGCCGTCGCGGCGGAACGATGGTCGCGATGTGGTTCGTGGACGATCTCTCGAATGCCGGGCGCAAGTCCCAGCGGGCTAAATCCGATGCCGATCAGTTACCAGAATCAAATGGTGTGTTCCATGTCGGCCCAGCCGCATTCTGCGGCAGCTATGGGTGTATAAATGGGCAGTATGCACATTTTTCGGGCAGTCGCGCGTTTTGTTTCGACAGAGCGAAAATCGTGCTGCTTGCGTTTGAGGCGATGAAGGGCGCTCGATGATGTCATGCAGGTTCTGACTACAGCGGAAATGAGCCGGGCCGATCAACTCGCCATCGCGGGCGGCACCAGCGGTTTTGCCCTGATGCTCAGCGCGGGGCGCGCTGTTGCCGAAGCCGCGGCGGACCTGGTCGAGGAGGGGCCGATTGTCGTCGTGGCCGGTGGCGGCAACAACGGCGGCGACGGGTTCGTCGCGGCTGCGGAACTGGTGGCGCGTGGCCGGAAGGTCTCGGTGGTGCTGTTCGGCGCGCGCGAGGCGCTGACCGGCGATGCCGCGTTGGCGGCGCGGCATTGGAGCGGGCCAGTGCTGCCCGGCGACGCGGCATCAATTGGTCATCCGGCGCTGATCGTCGATGCGCTGTTCGGCGCTGGGCTGAACCGGATCGTCAAGGACGGAGCGCGCGACTTAATCGAAGCAATCAATGCCTCCGGCGCGCCGGTCATCAGCGTCGATCTGCCGAGTGGCATCAACGGCAACAGCGGCGTGGCGATGGGCGCGGCGGTCCATGCCACCGAGACCGTGACGTTCTTCCGGCGCAAACCCGGCCACCTGCTGATGCCGGGCCGTTCCTATTGCGGGCGGCTGCGGGTGGTCGACATCGGCATCGATCCGTCCGTCCTGCGCGATATCGCACCCGCGACCTTCGAGAATGTGCCCGATCTTTGGGCGCAGGTTTTTCCGGTGCCGTGTGACGACGGACACAAATATGCCCGCGGCCATGCGGTCGTGGTGTCCGGCGGTATTGCGGCAACCGGCGCGGCGCGGCTGGCGGCACGCGGCGCGCTGCGCGGCGGTGCGGGGCTGGTGACGGTGCTGTCGCCGAGCGAGGCGCTTGCGGTCAACGCGGCGAGCCTGACCGCCATCATGGTCCGTCCGGTCGATACCGCCGCCGAATTCGCCGAAGTGCTGGAAGATCACCGCCTCAATGCTTGTGTCATTGGGCCGGGTGCCGGCGTCGGATTGCGGACCCGGTCGGTGATTCTGGCCGCGCTTGCTGCCGGACGTCAGACCGTGCTGGATGCCGATGCCCTGACCAGCTTTGGCGACAAGCCGGACGATTTGTTCGATGCCATCAAGGCGATGACCGAGGCCGGTGTCGTCCTGACGCCGCATCAAGGCGAGTTTTCACGCTTGTTCAGTGAGATGGACAACAAGCATCCATTCAAGTCGAAACTGGAGCGGGTACGTGCAGCGGCGGTGCGCAGCGGCGCCGCGGTGCTGCTCAAGGGTGCCGATACTGTCGTTGCCGCGCCCGATGGCCGGGCCGCGATTGCCGCCAACGCGCCGCCGTGGCTGGCGACGGCAGGCTCGGGTGATGTGTTGTCCGGCATGGTCGCGGCCATGCTAGCGCAGGGCGTGCCGGCGTTCGAAGCCGCCTGCATCGGGGTCTGGATGCATGGCGAGGCCGGGCGCGAAGCAGGACCGGGGCTGATCGCGGAAGATTTGCCGGAGGTGCTGCCGGCGGTATTCCGGCGGCTCTACGACACGTTCGAGGTGGATTACTGACGAGCCTCACACCACCACGTAGTGACGGACCAGCCGTGGTGCGCTCCAGTTGGCGGCCATGGATTCGAGGAGCCAGCGTCCAGCGGTTTCCGCCTTGAAGGCGATGCGGTAGGTCTGGCTAGGCCCGACCACCAGCGTATCGAGCCAGAACGGCTTCCAGCCGTCGTCGAGCCGGTCGAGCAGACGGAAGTGGTGGCCGTGCAGGTGGAAGGTCACCGGGATTGTCGCGCGATTGATCAAGGTGAGGACGACGGCGCGATTGCGCTTCACCTGAAACGCCGGTGCGAAGGCCGGATCGAATTGGGCCGGTGCACTCCAGCCGTCCGTCGATGTTGTCCTCCGCTCGAGAGCGAGATCGACTCGAAGCGCATTTCGAAGATCGATCTTGTCCGGTAACCCATCCGACGGCAGAGCGGCTGCCGTCGGAAGCGGGGTGCTCCGGACCGGCTCGCCCGAGGTCGCCAACCGAGCGATCGGGAACGCGCTGTTGCCATCGAGGAGAAGGATTTGCGCGGTCGATCCGGGTGAGCCGGTGGCATCGATGATCGCGTCGATCCGGGTTCCCGGCGCCAGCATCAGTTGTCCATCGCGCGCCGGGAACGGCTCGGCAGGCCGTCCGTCGATGGCCATCACGCGGACGCCGTAATTTTCGATTTTTATCGCAATGACATTGCGTTGACAGCCATTGATGAAGCGAAATCTCACCCGCTCATTGGGGCGCAACGGGATGCCTCGGGATGGCTGGCCGTTGATCGTATAGATTGGCGCAACGCCCTCTATGGGTACGCCCGGCGCGGCCGCGCTGCCATCGGCTCGCAACCGCCAGTCCTCGATCAGAAATACCTCGTCGCGGTCGGCCGTCAGGCCGTCTTCGCTGACCTTCAACGCCAGCATGCCTGCGGCCCGCGCCTGGCCGTCGCCCAGCAACCGGGCGTCGCAAAGCAGCGTTCCGGCGTGGAGCAGAGGCAATGTGAGCATTCCGCGACTACCGGGCGCGACCGAAACATCCGCAAGCAACGGCTCCGCATCCAGCACGCCGTCCAAGCCATACCAATTTAGGATCGCCGGGACGGGGAGATCGTTCTGGAAGGTCAGGGTCACGGTGTCGCCACGGCGGAAGGCGAGTTGGCCGCCATTTTCAGGCTCCAGTGCCCATATCTCCGAATCCGGTTCACCTTGCCGGAGCGCCCGGCGCACGGGGCGGGCGCACAGCGTCAGCGGGATCGCCGGACGTGCCGCTGTAGCTTGTTGCGCGCGGCCCTGTGCGGCCATGAAAGCGGTTCCGGCAAGCCCGGCGAGCACCGAACGCCGGTGAAGTGGAACGGTGAGACGGGGACGCGTTATCATGGCACATGCGGACCATTTCCACCGGCGGAAGTCCAGCTGTTCGGGGACAACGCGGAGGCGTCAGAAAAGCGCATCCGAGCCATTTTTTTGCTGCGCTTGGGCGTTCGCATGCTATAAGCCCACCGCAATGATCGGGATGGTTTTGCCGGCCTTGGCGGGACCGTCGCGATCGATTTCGGTTTGTCGAAGCATGACGGACGGCGAAGCCGCGTGACGGCGGCCGGCATCATGCGGCGACATCGGGGCCTGATTGGACCTTCAAGCGCGGGCGTGGCGGAATTGGTAGACGCGCTGGATTTAGGTTCCAGTGACGAAAGTTGTGGGGGTTCGAGTCCCTCCGCCCGCACCAGGCATGATCCGAAGCGGGCCACGTGAACGATTTTCCGGAGGACGTGTTTCCGTAAGGAGTTTAAGTCCGCCGAACCACCGACGCACGGCATTGCGCCATGCGTCGCCAGATTGACAACGACCGGCCAGCGGCCGGCCAAGCGGGAAGAAGATTGACGCCATGCAGGTGAACGAAACCGTCGCCGACGGATTGAAGCGCGAGTTCAAGGTCAGCATTCCGGCCGCCGATATCGGCGCCAAGGCCGATGCGCAGCTTGCCGATCTCAAGGGCAAGGTTCGCCTCAACGGTTTCCGCCCGGGCAAGGTGCCGACCGCCCACCTGAAGAAGCTCTATGGCCGTTCGGTGATGGCCGAGACGGTCGAGAAGACCATTCAGGAAACCAATAGCCAGATCTTCACCGAGCGCGGCTTCAAGCTCGCCACCGAACCGAAGGTGACGCTGCCGACCGAGGAGAAGGCGGTCGAGGAGATTCTCAGCGGCAATGCCGACCTGACCTACACCGTCGCCATCGAAGTGGTGCCGGCGATCGAACTGGCCGACTTCAAGACCTTCAACGTCGACAAGCCGGTGGCTGAGGTCAGCGATGCTGACGTCGACGAGGCGATCAAGCGCATCGCCGATCAGAACCGCGACTATGCCGACAAGGGCGAGGGCGCCAAGGCCGAAACCGGCGACCGCGTCACCATCTCGTTCAAGGGCACCATCGGCGGCACGCCGTTCGAGGGCGGCACCGGCGAGGGCATTCAGGTCGGGATTGGCTCGAATACCTTCATTCCGGGCTTCGAGGATCAGTTGATCGGCATTGCCAAGGACGAGACCCGCACGCTCAAGGTGCCGTTCCCGAAGAACTATGCCAACGCCGAACTGGCCGGCAAAGACGCCGAGTTCGAAACCACCGCGACGCTGATCGAGGCGCCCAAGGATAAGACGATCGACGACGAGTTCGCCAAGTCGCTGGGTCTCGAGTCACTCGACAAGCTGAAGGAAGCCGCCCGCGAGCGTCTAGCTGCCGAGTACGCGGCCGCCTCGCGTCAGAAGGTGAAGCGTGCGCTGCTCGACCGCCTCGACGAAGCCCACAAGTTCGAAGCTCCGCCGTCGCTGGTCGATGAAGAGTTCAACCTGATGTGGAACTCGATCAAGGCCGAGATGGACTCCGCCGGCAAGACGTTTGCCGACGAGGACACCACCGAAGAGGCGGCGAGCGCCGAATATCGCAAGATCGCCGACCGCCGCGTTCGCCTCGGTCTCGTGCTTTCGGAGATCGGCGAGAAGAACAAGATCTCCGTTACCGATGACGAGGTCAGCCGCGCGGTGATCGAGCGGGCGCGCCAAATGCCGGGTCGCGAGAAGGAAGTGTGGGATTTTTATCGCAGCAATCCCAGCGCCTTGGCTCAGCTTCGTGCACCGATTTATGAAGACAAGGTGGTCGACTTCCTGCTCGAACTCGCCACCGTCAACGACAAGAAGGTGTCGCGCGAGGACCTCTACAAGGATGAGGACGCCGACAAGACGGCGGCCTGATCGAGGGGGCCTCCTTCGGGACGGCCTCACGCCCGACAAATCAATCAACGTCGTCATGCCCGGGCTTGTCCCGGGCATCCACGTTTTAGGGCTACCAGGTAGGAAGACGTGGATGGCCGGGACACGCCGGCCATAACGACGCTGGATCACGCCGGTCGCGCGTGGATCAAGGACTCGAGGCGCAGCGACATCACCGGCTTGGTGCCGTCGGTGACGACGGCGCGGATCGTCATAATCGCGTCGTTCCGCTCCGGGCGCATCGCGATCCCTTCGATCTCGGCATAACCGGAAAGCACGACGCCGGGACGCACCGGCCGTTGCAGGTCGATCTCGAACCGCTTGCCGGCGATGCCGGCCACCTTCCACCACATCGCCTCCGCGATCAGCCGCTGGTAGACCGCCATGGTGTGCAGCCCGCTGGCGATCACGCCGCCGAACGGGCCTTTTGCCGCAGCCTCGGGATCAATGTGGATATAGAGAGGATCGTAGCGCGTTGCGAATTCGATGATCTCGGCTTCCTCCATCCGGTAGGTCCCGAACGGAAAGCGTTGGCCGACGGTGAGATCCTGGGCGTAAAGCATGTAGGTCGTTCCTCGTGAGATGCGCCCATGCTGACAGTTTCCGGTACGCTAAGCCATGACCTGCGGGGTAAAGGTCGCGCCTTCACGCGAGACATCGGCCCGGTCGACCGAGGTGGTAGGCCGTTAAGGTTGCCGGACGAAACACCGGCGGCGGGACGTTGCGCCGCTATGCCGTGCTCTCCGAATCGGCTTGAACTAGGCGGCCGATTCCCGGCGGAGGCAGGTCTTGTCCCGGCGAGATCGGGGTATATCTGTACGCCGCTTAATTCGTCTTGCCTTTCGGGGCGGTCATGCGCGGCGGCGAGGGCTAACCCGGCCCTGCCGCGTCGCACGCTGAACGTCCCGCTGAACCCCTCAGGTGATAAATGCGCGATCCGGTGGAAACCTACATGAACCTCGTTCCGATGGTGGTCGAACAGACCAACCGTGGCGAACGGGCCTACGACATCTTCTCGCGCCTCCTGAAAGAGCGCATCATTTTCGTGACCGGCCCGGTCGAGGACGGCATGTCGACGCTGATCGTCGCCCAGCTTCTGTTCCTCGAAGCCGAGAATCCGAAGAAGGAAATTTCGATGTACATCAACTCGCCGGGCGGGGTGGTGACATCGGGGCTGGCGATCTACGATACCATGCAGTTCATCCGCCCGCCGGTGTCGACGCTCTGCACCGGTCAGGCGGCATCGATGGGGTCGCTGCTGCTCGCGGCCGGCGAGAAAGACATGCGCTTCGCGCTGCCCAACGCCCGTATTATGGTCCACCAGCCGTCCGGCGGCTTCCAGGGCCAGGCCACCGACATCATGCTGCACGCCCAGGAAATCCTCAACCTGAAGAAGCGCTTGAACGAAATCTACGTCCGGCACACCGGCCAGACCTACAAGGCGATCGAGGATGCGCTGGAGCGTGACAAGTTCCTCACTTCCGACATGGCCAAGGAATTCGGCCTGATCGACAAGGTGATCGAGAAGCGCGCCGAGGAACCGGCGCCGGCGAAGCCGGCCTGAGGCCGCGCTGAACTCGACCCGCGCAGGGTTCCATCACACTCAACGGCGGACGTGGCCATCGGGCCACGTCATGGCGAATTACACCGGCAGGGGTCGCGCCAAGGCCGCAAATCACGCTATTGTCACGACACCGGACCAATGGCCGATTAGCGAATTCTTGATAGTCGGCTGTCAGCATGGTTGGCTGACGTTGGTTACTGGCGGATTCAACTGGCCGCGATTCGTCGCGGCTCACGAAGTGCGAAAGGGTCTTCCACGCAAGGTCTTCTTGGTACGGATATTGCTCCTATCTAAGTTTAAGGCGGATGTGCCGAATTGGAGCGGTCTTGATCGAAGAGATCGTGCGATGAGATCGAAGGCAGACGGAGACAGGAATGAGCAAGGTCGGCACCAGCGACTCGAAGAACACTCTCTATTGCTCGTTCTGCGGCAAGAGCCAGCATGAAGTCCGCAAACTGATCGCAGGTCCCACGGTTTTCATCTGCGACGAATGCGTTGAATTGTGCATGGACATCATCCGCGAGGAGAACAAGTCCTCGCTGGTGAAGTCGCGCGACGGCATTCCGACGCCGAAGGAAATCTGCAAGGTGCTGGACGACTACGTGATCGGTCAGGGCCATGCCAAGAAGGTGCTGTCGGTCGCGGTTCACAACCACTACAAGCGGCTCAATCACCAGACCAAGCACAACGACGTCGAACTGGCGAAGTCGAACATCCTGCTGATCGGCCCGACCGGCTCCGGCAAGACATTGCTGGCGCAGACCTTGGCGCGCATCCTCGATGTGCCGTTCACGATGGCGGATGCGACGACCCTCACCGAAGCCGGTTACGTCGGCGAGGATGTCGAGAACATCATCCTGAAGCTGTTGCAGGCCGCCGACTACAACGTCGAGCGGGCACAGCGCGGCATCGTCTACATCGACGAGATCGACAAGATCTCGCGCAAGTCCGACAATCCGTCGATCACCCGCGATGTCTCGGGCGAGGGCGTGCAGCAGGCGCTGTTGAAGATCATGGAAGGCACGGTGGCAAGCGTTCCGCCGCAGGGCGGCCGCAAGCATCCGCAGCAAGAATTCCTGCAAGTGGACACCACCAATATCCTGTTCATCTGCGGCGGCGCGTTCGCCGGACTGGAGAAAATCATCTCGGCGCGCGGCCGCACCACCTCGATCGGCTTCGCCGCGCAGGTGCTCGCGCCGGAAGATCGCCGCACCGGCGAAATCTTCCGCCACGTCGAGCCGGAGGACTTGCTGAAGTACGGTCTCATTCCGGAGTTCGTCGGCCGCCTGCCGGTGGTGGCAACTTTGGAAGACCTCGACGAGGCTTCGCTGAAGAAGATCCTCACCGATCCGAAGAACGCGCTGGTCAAGCAGTACCAGCGGCTGTTCGAGATGGAGAACATCGAACTGACCTTCGCCGACGAGGCGCTGGGCGCGGTGGCCCGCAAGGCTATCGAGCGCAAGACCGGCGCGCGCGGGTTGCGGTCGATCCTCGAAAGCATTCTGCTCGAGACCATGTTCGATCTCCCGGGCCTCGAAGGCGTCGAGGAAGTGGTGATCTCGCGCGAAGTCGTCGAGGGTACGGCGCGGCCGCTCTACATCTACGCGGACCGCTCCGACCGGGCGAGCGAGACCAGCGCCAGCGCCTGATCCGGCAGCGCCGACGCGCCGGCTGACAAGTTGAGAATGCGGCCGCCAATTCTTCGGCGGCCGTTTTCGCATCAGGATTACGCCTGAAAAGTGCTGTGCGCAGGGCCTTTTGGCCGGCTTGACTCCATGCCGGCCCATAGCCACCTAATGCTCTCGGCGAAGCCAAATCTCGCTGGATTCGCCATTCATTCGTTCCTGACAGAAGGCGGTTTCCCGCTGCTCATCAAGAACACCTCGGCACCTTGTGGCGGTTGCGCATGTTGCGGACTGCGTGCAAGGGGGCACAACAAAGGGAATAGGCCATGTCGACCTCAAAGCCTCGGCCAACTATCGTTCACGGCGAAAGCCATCTCTATCCGGTGCTGCCGCTGCGGGACATCGTCGTCTTTCCGCACATGATCGTGCCGCTGTTCGTCGGCCGCGAGAAATCGATCAAGGCGCTGGAACAGGTCATGAAGAATGACGGGCTGATCATGCTCGCGACGCAGAAGAACGCGTCGGACGATGATCCGACCCCGGAGTCGATCTACGAAATCGGAACGCTCGCCAGCGTTCTGCAATTGCTCAAGCTGCCCGACGGCACCGTGAAGGTGCTGGTCGAGGGCCTGACGCGGGCGCGCGTCGAGCAGTATTCGGATCGCGTGGATTACTACGAAGCGAACGCGATCGCGCTCGCCGACACCGACGCCGTCAGTGTCGAAGCGGAAGCGCTGGCGCGGTCGGTGGTGTCCGATTTCGAGAGCTATGTGAAGCTCAACAAGAAGATCTCCGCCGAAGTCGTCGCGGTGGTGCAGTCGAAGACCGACTTCGCCGAATTGTCCGACACCGTCGCCTCGCATCTTGCGGTGAAGATCGCGGATCGTCAGGCGTTGCTTGAAACGCTGTCGGTGACCGCGCGCCTCGAGAAGGTGCTCGGGCTGATGGAAAGCGAAATCTCGGTCTTGCAGGTCGAGAAACGCATCCGCTCGCGCGTCAAGCGCCAGATGGAGAAGACGCAGCGCGAGTACTATCTCAACGAGCAGATGAAGGCGATCCAGAAGGAACTCGGCGACGACGAAGGTCGCGACGAACTGGCCGATCTGGAAGATCGCATCGCCAAGACCAAGCTGTCGAAGGACGCGCGGGAGAAGGCGCAGCACGAGCTGAAGAAGCTGCGTCAGATGTCGCCGATGTCGGCGGAAGCCACCGTCGTGCGCAACTATCTCGACTGGCTGCTGTCTATCCCGTGGAACAAGAAGTCGAAGGTCAAGAAGGACCTTGCCGCCGCGCAGGCGACGCTCGACGACGATCACTACGGGCTTGAGAAGGTCAAGGACCGCATCGTCGAGTATCTCGCGGTGCAGTCTCGCGCCAATAAGCTGACCGGTCCGATCTTGTGCCTCGTCGGCCCTCCGGGTGTCGGCAAGACCTCGCTCGGCAAGTCGATCGCGAAGGCGACCGGACGTGAGTTCGTGCGCGTGTCGCTCGGCGGCGTGCGTGACGAAGCGGAGATCCGCGGACATCGCCGGACCTATATCGGTTCGATGCCCGGCAAGATCATCCAGTCGATGCGCAAGGCGAAGACGTCGAACCCGCTGTTCCTGCTCGACGAGATCGACAAGATGG
>Ga0209915_1000296_pt1 | contig 140223 bp, 152 predicted proteins | sample ThiBiot_750_plan_FD_183952 | JGI IMG/M metagenome (GOLD analysis project Ga0209915, IMG submission 183952) | Wastewater bioreactor microbial communities from Cape Town, South Africa - Thiocy_cont_750_plan (SPAdes) | ecosystem: Engineered > Bioreactor > Thiocyanate-remediating >... | reverse complement strand
CTATGAACATAGCTGCACTCAAGCATATTTTCGGTGAAATAAACCCGAAAGCTCAACGTATGTACGCGTACGGTAAACAGCAGCTCCGTTTTTTGACTCGTTCGATAGGATTTGTTCGTTCGGAAATGGAAGATGCGTTTAATCTCGCCGAACAAACCAATGTTCCGCTTTTTATTCATATCGATCCTATTTACGGTTGGGGTTCCGATCAAGAAAGTTCGCCAATTGATGCTCCTTCAATTAAATATTGGACTAATGAAACAATGCGAGAATGGATTGAATTTCCATCCGAGAACAATAATCAATTGCCTGATCGTATACCTCGACCGTGGTTCAATTGGGGCTCGTGGTGTTCACCATCATCGGCATTTCCTGCGATTGGTGCGCCGAATTTTCTTAATTTTGCTGTTGAACAATTCAACGAAAGTATTAGCAAACCTTTAGCACAATGGATTGCTAATTTAGCTCAACAAAATAAATCTTATTTATTTGCTGGCATTAATATCGGTTGGGAAACACAAATATTCAATTATCGAGGAATTGATCCAGCGCATTTGCCTGTCGCCGTTTGGCCAGTCAATGCAAGAAATATAACTATGAAGGAATGGGAAGCTGGTGCTCAACTTGGTTATGCTTCGCTTTTTTGGCAAGGATGGACCGAAGAAAAACTTGTTACACAAGCTCAAATTCGAAATCTGACTCGTGATGCTCTATTTCATTTACTTTGCTATAATATTATTCATGATTATCTACAAATCTTAGCTAAAACATGTGCAGATAATAAGATTCCCATCGAACGTATCATTACACATATAGTTCCGATGGCTTCAGTTGATCCATCACGTATCGATACGAGTGTTCCGCCAATATGGACTGCAGTGAATCCCTATTCGATACCTGGATTTACGATGGATAATCGTGGAGCTGCTGTTTACAATTTAACTGAATTCAAACGTCAAATAACTCGTGTTGATCCATCGCAAAAGCAGTTCGCTGTCAGTGAATCTTATCTTTTCAATTATCGTGATGAAGAGAGTATGCACGATAATCTAGCAGAAGCATTCGAGAATGGTGCTTATATGAAAGCTCTATACGGTGCACTGCCACTCGACCCCAATAATCCTCAACCAGCTGGCGCAATTAAAGCAATTCAATTATGGCTCGAAGAAAAAATTTATTTAAAAAAATTCATTTCAAGCAAGTAACTGATCGATACGGCCGTCAAGTTCTTCAAGTCTTTCCCTTCTTTCGTTTTGTTCAATTCGTTGAGCATGAGAAGTTAATAAACGTTTCGCTTCTTCGTATTTAACTTTCGCTAAACTTCGTTGATCCTGTTGAGCTAAATGAATTCCATCTTGAAGAAACAATTTAGCTAAATCATCTGCCATTTGATCATATAAATCATCTTCTATGTTGAAAATACCTTTGACTTTATTTTCATTTGCAAGTGCTTGCCGAGCTAGATCAATATCCGCACAAAACACGTAAACACTCTCTAGAATAGCATGATGTGATAATTTCGGTACTAATAAACGAGACATTCCACCAGACATGACGCTAATTAATCTAATATTCGAATTGTCTTCAACGTATCTTGTGAATGTATCTGGATTATCGAAATATAACCATTGTGAAATTAATTGAGAAAGATTTTCAAAACGATCTTTGGTGTACTTATGCATTCCTGCTTCACCTATGCCTGGATCAACCCATGTTACGATTAATGGCAATTGAGATAAAGATTTTTCAATGTGACTTGTTGTTGTTGTTGCCATTGACTTCCTCAAGAATTACTTTGATAACGTACAGAGTGAGTTTCTTGGGAATATACGACATGACATGTATATATTTAAATACATAACCTTTCGGTTTTTTCCACACTGTTCTTCTTTCTTCCTTTCTTTCGTTGTTATTTTGTTATACGTGAATCACATGGTAAGAAACACATCTGAATAATCATATTTCACACGCACCTACTCGAGAACGCACTTTTACCCATTAGTCATGATTTTTTGAGTGTCAGATAAGATTTTGTTTTAACGTGTGAAAATAAAACTCTCAATGATTTTCGTTAATTGCCTGGGTTAGATTTTTTCCTTTCGTATGAATCATATCGAAGTTCACCCTGATATTCGAAACATCCCATTGCAAACTATTATTTGATTAAAGTAAACTCCATGGAAATAAAATATCAACATTTGCATAAATAATCAATTCCATAAAGATACTCTTCCTCTTTTCTACAAATATCACAACGTGAACATCATCAAACAACTCAATTCCCCGATGTACGATCACTTTTTTCCTAATGACTATTAAGCTATGGCAAAAAAAACTCGATCGAATCAGTTTGTCATATCAAAGATTTCTAATTGTAGGAAATGAGAATGTTTCTCCTTGAATTTATGATCAGATATTTATCAGCAAAGAAGAAAGACGAGGCCCTTAGGTCAAATGAGTCAATGATGCTCGTATAATTTATCTTTTAGCTTTATCGACAACTCGATCGACGACTACGTAATAAAATAAACAGCGTGAAGATGAAACGAATGTTTGACATAAACAAATCATCATCGAGAAAATGAACCAATTTATTTTTGTATTTATCATACTTATTCGAGAAAATACTCGAAAAGAAAAATGCAACGGAATTTCTCATTTATTTCTTGGATCAGACATATCTAACGAAGTTAAAAGAACTGAAAATTACTTTAGTTAATTCCGAAATGATTATTTTCTCGCTTCAAGCAAGTTCAGTCGTGAATGATAATAGAATAAATTCTGCATATGCTGACCATTCGTTTGTTCATTCGTGCATTCCGTTTAAATCTACGTTATTCATACCGTACTTACGTCACATGAAACGAGTCTAATTACACTCTAATCAAATTAGTAGCAACAAGAAAAGGAAGATTTTCTGGTTAAATGAGTCCAATATTTGAGATTTATTACTGGTATAAAGAAAAAGACAAGTTCTTTTTATTTATTTGTTCTTGTTGTACATTGATTCGATGATAATGAGAGACATAGAAGACTTAATAGGACAGTGACAGATAATACTCGTCGATGTCGTTTTGCATAAACCATCTGTCGTTTGTCATTTATTTTTCATCTCTATATGCATATGAGGATACTTGTTTCAACACTATGCTAAATAGATTGATAGATTGTTTGATGAATATGAAGACACAAGATGAGAAGTGTGTAGGAAAATGTCTTTGAATGACCCTCAAATCAAGAAAAAAACAACAAATAGGAAAGAATACGAGTCTAATTATGGTTTTTTTTTCTTGCCGGATGTTAATAACATCGTTTTTTTTATTTATCTCTAACTGAGTTATTTCATATTATCATCTACTCTTTCTTCTTCATGCTTAAAAGACTTGAGAAAGCCTTGAATTTCTAAGATTTTTGTTAATATATACCAATTAGCTGTTCGCAAACTATATGGCCAATCGAGAAGATATTTCAAATCGAAGGTTAAAGACATGGTAAATTGACTGCATAAGATTGTTGCATGTTTAAACGACCATGACTGGCAAATTATGCAAGCCATGAAGACGTCAATATTGTATTATCATCAGAGAATCATCGAGCCATAGAGACAGTCGAACAAAAAAACAGTTGTCAGCAAATATTGCTCTTAATTCTACTAGTTTATATAGTTAAGTTTTTATTTTCTTCTTCTTCTTTCTTTTATCATGTAAAACACATGAGACATAGCCAAGATGATTTGATCAATGTACTCGTTGCTCTCGGCATGTAATGATCGATTACTCGTTCGTTACTCATCATCATGTTCACTAGTTGTCGTTTCTTACGAGAAATTGTATCACTTATCACTTTGTTCGAGAAAGGAAAATAACAAAAGAGAAGACGACGACGACGACAAGTCGACGAACAAAATTAGTAGGATCTTTCTTTTCTTGTTGTTGTCGTCGTCGTCATCGTCGTTTTTTTCTTTTTGCGCAAAATCAATTATCTAGATGCAATTTCGATCTGAAACATTTTCTCTTCGATGATGTTGTTACTAGTTTCATTCGATAGAAGCACAAAGAAAGATAACTCAAACGAACAAGGCAATGTTTCGGCATGTGTATCAAATACTGAATTGTTAGGAGACACTTACATGATCGAGAAAAATACATGTCTACTGCGTTTTTTTTTTCTTTTCTCTTTATTCATTCTTTTTCTTCTTCTTCTTCTTCTTCTTTCCACTTGGTTAAGATGCAGACAGGGGGAAAATAGAATTTTATGTATTGATGATGAGCCATATAGATTTTTTTCTCTCTTTCTCTCTGTCCCTTTGCATAAAACTATTTAATCAATAAAAAATACCGAGAACATTGTTTGAGTATTAATAGATTGATACATATACAAATAATGTGATCGTCATTTTATCAATTTCTACGCGTATTCACTATTATTATTATTATCGACGTTTAACGTATTTATATACATATATAAACTTAACTTGTTGTGTTTTTTTTGTCGCTTTTACAATACAAAGTGATCTCAATAATTCCCAAGGATCTAAACATGGCTATGCTAAAGTAAGTCTTAAGTAGGTTTTTCTCTTTTATTTATTTATCTGTGACTCGAACATCGAAACCGTTTGAATACAAACTTCCTTATTGAATAGAATAATTAAGTAGTAATTTTAATTTTTGATTTGTTAAGTAGTCTAATCGATTTATCGATCGACATCGTCACTTATTGAGCACTTAGACAGTTTAATATATTTAAGTTTATGAATATTTTTTTTTCTGCAACGACGACTGATTCAGTATATTTATTTCACCTGATTGATCTTGTCATCTTTCATTAAATTAATTAAATTAGAATATTGAAGCGGAAATCGACGTTCTTGTAAAACGGATATGATGTAATCGATTAGTTGTATTCTTTTCTTCTTACTCACAATTGTCATTCTAATTTTCAATAATATACGTATATGTTGAGAGACAGATACGTGTTGTTGTTGTTGTTGTCGATTGATATATAAGTATGACAGTTCTCGAATATATCCATCTCCTTGTTGCTGAAGGTGACAGACAAACTGCTGTACAAGCTTATTTGTACATGTATTTTGAGTTCTTCACCTCAAACAAATTGCACATAACAATCTTTATCTCATATGTCTACAGTTGACAGATGAATTTTCTTTTCTTATTGGTATTTGATCGAATACGAAAAGAAAACATATTTAGTCATAAAATACAGATCGAGACCTTGTTATTGACGATTGAATGAAAAGATAACATAGGACATTATTGAAAATGTCGATGAAATCAACTAGTATTTATCATACGATACATTCTTGCGCTGCATGTAATAAAAGCAACAATGAAAAAGTTTAGGTCAGACTGAGAGAAAGAAGAAGGTTAATAATAAAAAAAACGTTCTTCTTTTTTTGAAAAAATCAACAATCAAAAGATTAATCTTGAAAGGTGTTTGTTCACTGAGAAGAGAGAAAAAGAGAAGAGAATCTCTTTTTTTTAATTGCTACTAACATATCTTATATATGTCGTATTTGATAGATAGTTTGTGATATTTTAAATTGATATTCGAGTAAAACGAGTCGTATATTGAGCAGCAAGAAAAACGTATGTAATCATATGATATCATCATCATTATTATTATTACTACTCGGTAAGGAGAAACTATCGTTGTATATACATACATTAGTTATAATGAGCAAATGACATGTGTACATAACAAGTACTACATACCTCTGTATGTGTGTGCATACGATGTAACACTTGATGTCGATAAGAAATTCTTGCACGTTCATTTCGAGAGAAGAAATTACTATGAATATATGACAAATGTCGAAATTGTCGAACAATGAGGAGATAGTGTCAAGGTTATCTTAGACTTTGCTCGTAACTGTCATTTGATATCTCTTTTGAATGATGTATTACCAGTTCGTCTTGATATACGTGTATATATTAGACTTGTATTCGCTTGTTTTCTGATAAAAAAACTGAAGTAAGCTCGTACTAGTGACATCTATGAAGTAGTTGTAATTAAATTTTTTCTCACCGATTTTCCGAGAGCTACTTTTGATAAACAAAATAAGATTTATTGTTGTTTTTTTTTCGAATGAAAATCGTCAATCTTTTGATTGAATGTTAATCATTCGTTGTTTTCCATCGCCGATAGAAATTCAACGAACGACGAAATGGAATTTTCTTTGTGCTCATTGCAAGAAAAACTATGTTTTCATGTATGTCTATAGATCACTTCTTATGTCGGCAAGAAATCGGAATTACGATCCAATGTCTGAAGATGGTTATGACAGTAAAATACCATTACACAATGATGAAGCTTTTCAACATGGAATTTATTTCAATGCCAAAGTAAATCGAAAGATGATTTGTTGTTTCGCTTTTTCTTATGAAATTATTTAGTTTATTGGTTCATTGGAAGTGCCAAAGCCAGCTAGTCGAGTCGAAATCGTCACGGCAATGCGTCGAATACGCGTAAATAAAATCCATTCTCGATTCTTCCTATTTGACAGTTATGTTTTTCAGTATGAATTCAAAGCAAAAGCAGTTAAAAAACGTAAAATAAATCTCTCGATATCCGTCGATGGAATCAAAGTTTGCCTCCTCAAATCAGCTAAAGTACAATCGAATAAATAAATTACTCTTATCATCATCTTTCCCTTTCAGAAAGACGCTCTTCTCGACGAAAGTAAATACGTTGTTATGCAGTATCCAATCTATCGGTACGACAGATTTTCCATGACAACAAATAATTAATAATTATATTTAATCTTCATGTTTAGTGTGTTTTACGTGTCACACGATAGTCAAGACTTGAAAATCTTCAGTTTTATCGCGCGTGATAACACAAATAACTCATTTCGATGCAATGTTTTCAAAGCATATAAGAAGGTAAACATCAATCATCGAACGTCTCGACACGAGAGAGATCCGTATCAATAAGAATGTTTGGCAATCTGAAATAAAATTGAATTTAGAATGAAGCTATGCGAATTGTTCGAACGATTGGTCAAGCATTTGAAGTTTGCCATAAGTTATCCATCGAACATAAACAACAAACGGTATCGCCGATCTCGAAAACCAATGAAAAATCTCGATCTAGTCCAATCGAAACAGTTTCCTCGTCTCCGGAACTCGAGCAAACAAGTGAAAATCAAGAAAACATTTTAGCTAAACAACCGTCGGCAGAGCCCGTCGAATTGATTGAAAAGACCGAACGTTATTTGCAAAGTGTTCAAGCGATTCCGGTATTTCCACATTTCTCATCTCCTCGTCACGTTTCTGTTTTTTTAGCCACCGCCGCCGACTGAATTCAAACCGATAAATCTCTTCTCGAGTTCGACATCGAGCGAATTCACACTCAAACATCAAATGCAATTCATGCAAGAACAATTACAACAAATGCAGAACGAGTCCGAATTAGCTTTCAATCAAATCAAATTAGTTAAAGAACAGTTAAACATCGAAATCGCAGCGAGAATCGACGCACAAGTTCGTTTTTATTTTCAAATTCGACAAAAACTCAACGAAATCATTTTCTTTCAGAATAAAAATACTCAATTACTTCAACGAAATCGCGAATTATTAATTCATATTCAACAATTACTCATCTATACCAACGATCTCGAATTGAAATTAGCCAATCAGGATCTTTCAAAAGCCTGTCCATCACGTCCCACTGATTTATCTCTATTTCCTTCCTTATTTTCAACTCTAACCTCGCCAAATACTCATCAATGCCCGTCAAGTGACTCGCCTGATTCAGGCAAAGGCAAAGAAATCTCCTCGGAAAGTATCTCCGACCCATTTATGTCGAATTTCGGCGAACAACCGATGAATAACTCTCTCACTGAAGATCTCACAACTCACTCGATCTCTCAACAACAAATCTCAGCCTATAATTCCACATCGCCATCGTTGACTTCATCATCCCGCTCGTCGACGCATTCAATCAAACCGAATTCAATTCAACAACAAATCAATTCGACTTCTTTTACAAATTCAGCTTTTAGTCAAAGTCCACTGCGTACAGTTACTAAAGAGTTCGATCCCTACACGGAATAACGTGTCTTTCAGTTGCTTTTTTCTCGTCTTCGCTCGGTGTTGGTAGTGGAATTAGTTCGATGCTTTGTATTCTATATAAAATAGAAATGTGTTTTATGTATATCAACCATATTTATTCGCTTTTGTTCTTTAATTTCAAAGACTTTGGTCAGATATCACCTTTTTCTTTTCTGTTTTCGCTTGTTTTTTAAAATTTTAGCAATAAAAACGAAATCGACTTTTAAAATCTGATCGAGTTGTTTCAGCAGAGAGCGTTGTAGTTTGACAAATTTTTGAATTTCAGATTTTTATTGAACGAAAAAGACTAAATCATGGCATCAGATAACGATGAAATGGAAATAAATAAAAACGAAGAAGAAGAAGAAGAGGATGACGACGACGACGACATGGAATCCGATGATGATGATGATTCATCTGAAGATGATGTCGATGATAGTAAACAAGAAACTGAATTAGTTACTCTTCGCCAATCGATTCAATCGGACCCGTATAATTATCAAAGTTATATCAATTACATAACTCTTTCGCAACAATATGGTAATTTCGAGCATTTACGTTTTGCTCGTCAGGCAATGTCAGAAGTATTTCCATTGACACCGCAATTATGGTTGGAATGGATTCGTGATGAGATTAAATTCGTCACATCGACTACAGAAGAAAATAAAGATATTATTCAGTTATTCGAACGTGCACTTAATGATTATCTCTCGGTTTCAATTTGGCTCGAGTATATTCAATATCGAATTCCGTTTTGTTCATCGGAGAATTCGATTGATGAACTGAGAAATTTATTCGAACGTGCATTGAGTTCATGCGGTGTTCATTTAACTGACGGTTCACGTCTTTGGACGGCGTTTATCGAAGCTGAAAATGCGATTCTCGACGGAATTATCTCGATGTACAATGAAAACAATACCAATGAACAATTGAAAGACAAAATTCTCGAACGTGTTGATTTTATTCTTCAATTATATCGTCGAGAATTATCCGTTCCTCTACGAAACATGGAGAGAATCTATTCCGGTGAATATCAAGATTTTTGTTTGTCGTATAAAGAATATTTACCATCGGGTTATCATGAAAAATATGATTTAATCTTGAAGAAAGATTTCGAACAAGCTTGTGAACATTTACAGAAATGTGAACAATTCGAACAAGAATTAATTCAAACTCATTCGAGTCTTGCGACTTATCAAAAATATATTCAATTCGAAACTAAACCAGCACGTATTCAATGTTTATACGAACGAGCCATTCTCGATCATTGTCTCGAAGGTGAACTTTGGCTGGCTTATATTGATTTTATCGAAGAATATCTCCCGACGAATAGAATCCTTCAAACTGCCCTCGAACGTTCATTGAGAAATTCTCCTTGGATAGCCGATCTTTGGATTCGTTTCGCTCAGCATATGGAATCGAATCAATTAGCCGATCATTCCGAATTGAAACAAATCTACAATCGAGGCTTAAATTCCGATCCAACGAATCTCGTTTCATTTGTTCAATTGCAATTAGCCTATTTTCAATATCGTCGACGACATTTTCAACAAGAAACTCTCGCGCAAAGCTCATCAGCCGAGCAATTAAACGTACTCAAAGACGAAATTCGTCATCTCTGTGAATATGCGTGCGACCAGTATCAAGAACTGTTCGCTTCATCGACGAACGCCAATCTTTTCTTGAAATACAACGGTCAATTGGAACTATTCTGGATTTATTTAGAAAATCAATTGTTTCATTCGATTGAAAATGCGAGACAGATTTGGAACGGACGGACGTTAATGAGCAAAGCTCACAATCAGCTCAATGCGAATCTTTGGAAGAATTTCTACTACATGGAAATTCAGTATGGAGATGAAAAACATGCGCGAAGAGTTTTATATCGAGCGTTGAATTATGTTGATAAGATGGATTTTCCGTTGAGTATTTGCGAGATTTTATTAGAACATGAGAATAAATATGGAAATATTCAACAATTGAAAGAAGCGAAGGAAAAAATTCGACAAGCTAAACGAAAATTTCAAATTGAAGAAAAACCAAAACGACAACAAACGAATAATAAACAAAAGGAAATCAAAGGCAAACCGAAAGGTAAAACGGAGAAAACAGGTGAGATTCTATTCGTTTCTGTTGGTTTTCTCATTGAAAAAAATATGTTTTCTTTAGCATCAACTTCAAACCCGGTTCAAACAAATGGTAAAACTACAGATCAACAATCAAGTTCGCCCAGAAAACGTAAGCTCTCACCACAAGAATCAGAAAATGCCAAAAAGAAACCTTCGACAGCTACTGTTGACAGTGAAGGTTTTAAAATTCCTCCTCCACCACCTGCACTCTCAGTGCCAACAACGACAACAACAAATGCCGCATCGTCATCGTCAATACCGCCCAATATTAAAAATATTGACCATTTAAATACTGTCTTCATTGCTAATTTAGCTTACGATGTTACCGAAGATCAATTACAAAAGGCACTTGCACCAGCTGGTGAAATCAAAGAAATTCGTATTGTCAAACACGAATGGTCAGGCAAATCGAAAGGATTCTGTTACGTGGATTTTCTGACTACTGAAGGTTATCGTCAAGCATTGAAATTAGATCATGCGCCGATTAACGGTCGACCAATGTACATCAGTCCTTACGATCCAAATCGATCGACATCAAATGATCTAACTAAAAAATTTAAATATTCAACAACATTAGAACAAAATAAATTATTTCTTTCCAATCTACCGTTTTCAACAACCAACGAGCAACTTCAAAGTTTATTTGCTGACAAAGGTTTCAAAACAAAAGACATTCGAATCGTAACACACAAAAGTGGCAAATCCAAAGGTCTTGCCTATGTCGAATTCGAAAACGCACAAGAAGCATCACAAGCTGTTGTTAAGGCCGATGGAACGGTCATTGATGGACATACAATCAAAGTAGCAATTAGTAATCCACCAACGAAGAAAGACCCGTTGAAAGTCACACCTGGTGACAGGCCGATTGTCAATCGAGCAACATCGTTAGGCGAAGCACCGAAAGCGACTGGACCCAGAGGCAAAGGTCGTTCGCAGATTGCATTAGTACCAAGAAAACTGACGCTAGCAACTTCAACAACAAAGAAATAATCAACAACGAACAATTTCAATCAATAATCCTTTTTTTTGTCTGTTTACTTTTTGGGTAATTTGTGTTATATTAAAAGAAAAACGAGAGGAGAATAACTCATGTCATTGTCATTGTCATTGTTGTTGTTGTTCAATGAAACAAAACAATTCAGATGACTCAATCATTTCCAATAAAATTATTTGTCCGATGAGAGTTTCAAGTCCAAGTATGCTTCAGACTAATTTCAGTACGAGTATTTCGAGAGCACTCTCTCATCAAGGTGAATGAAGAATTTACATGTACAAAATTCTCAATGATTAGAATATAAATTAGTTTTGTTCATCAAGGATAGAGAGTTTAGTGAGATATTTTGATCGCCTTGATCGTGTTCAAATCAATGGAAAATGTATCGTTTTGTGTTCGGTTAATTTGAGCAAGGTCGTATGATTTGCTAATTACAATCAAATAAACGATTGCATTCAAGCGAAACAATAATTCCGCTATTGTTAGTCTCCTTGTTCTTGTGTCTTCTAGTCTGCTGTCTAGGAAAATAATCAATTGCCATCCGTAACTTTGATTAACTTTCTTCAAAGCGAAAAAGAAAACAAATTATTTCACTGATTAACCTTCGGACATTTTTAGATAATCTTCTTCCTGTCAAAACAAATTCTCTGCTCCATTCTTCTTCTTCATTTTTTTTTGTTGTTGTTATTATTCTCAATAGAAAAGAAAAATCATTGCTGCTGATTATTATTCTGATATAATAATAAGAAGCCTAGAGTGATTATTGAATATACCCTCCGGTAGTTATCTTTATTGATTCTATATATCTGAGTATGTCAGCAATCGCTAACAACAAAAGAACATAATACATGTGTTGAGAGAGCAAAGTAACAATAGAACTAGTTGGAGAAATCGCATTGTCCTTGTCATTCTCGTTACGATTGCGTGCGTTATGTTTGTCTTAAATGAATATATACATGTATATATATATATATATCAACGATGGGTTAATTACACTTTCTCTCGTAGTTTTCAGTGCATTTGAGAGAGAGAAAAAAAGCTGATTATTACGCATGCGCATGCTAATAAGCTAGTCGATGACCAAACATTGAGAATAAAAGAAGAAATGACTTTCTGCTCGTTTTTTTTAATGACAAATAAAGCATAGAGAAGATCCAATTTCTCGTTCATAGACGCACACATGATCTCGAAATGTGAAAAGGAAGTGTGAAGAGTAGAATTGAAGTTTTTTTTTACGTCATCATCTCATTCATTCAACCTGTTTGGATTTAATCAATCGTTTTTTCTTTTTCTCTTTTGTTGTTATAAAAACTGGTTGACATAGCATGTTCACTAACCACCTACTGTTCTTTTTATTGCGAACCAGAGAGAAATTGATTGGCAGGTGTTTGTTTACTAATATTCGATTAGAAAGTAATGAAATTAGCTGCAGCTGTTTTGTTGTTATTTCTCTGAGATTTAAGAAGCTACTTATTGATGAGAATTCCCGCTGTTTGTATCAAGGCTTGTCGATTCATAGTCATTGATTTCATAGAAAAATGAACGTGAACTACACTTTTGTCAATAACCTTTACGATTATCGACGATGAAATGAGTTGATGCTCGTTGGTTCGCTGATTGAGTATGTGTTTATTTCCTCCAGCAGAGATCTAAGATGATTGTACGGTGTAATGCCGATAGCACTAACCATCCATTTCACTGCTCACGCAATCCTCTTCTTCTTGTTCTCTTGTTATGTGTATGAATATATCTATCTGAATAAATGTGGATTACGTGTACCGGAATTAGCCGACACAAAACATGACATATGACGATGCGTGGAAAGAATAAATCTGTTCGCAGATGGTCAAAATTATGGCATCGAAAGCCGTTGGACATCTAAAGCGGTATTGTAGGAAGAGCTCATCACTGTAATTAGAGACAAGTACTACTTGACTGTTTCTTTCATTATTTGAGTTTGCATCAATAAGATACACACTTGTCATCGGTTATAAACACATTACATTCGATTGATAGTAGTAGCCTTCAAGTAGGTCATCTTTTGTCTTTCTCATCATTTCTTTTCGAGAAATCTAAAGAGAAAGTAAAGTAGTTGATGGTGTTCCCTTTTCTTCTTCTCTTGCTTCCGTCCATTATAGACTTAACTTCCAATTGCTTCTCTCTCTCTCTCTCTCTTTTCTGTCTCTACATAGTAGTATTCGGGTGTCGCCCACATTTTCCGTTTTGTCGGCATTATTCTACAAAAACCTTCGAAAAAAAAAGAGAAAGAATAAATCGGTTTTCTTCTCTTCACTCGTTCACTCCTCATTTCAAGGTAATAAATTGCTATTAAACGATTGTGTCCATTTTATTCATTCAATCGATCGTTCGTTGATTCGTCAAGCAAATTATCCGTGTCCTGAGCGTGTGAACTTCTTTGAAACAAAATAAAAGCGAGAACATGAATCCTTCTAATTAGAGACACACACATTTTCTACTCAACAAAATACGAATACAATCGATATATCGAAACATTAAATTTAATTTGCATCTCTATTCAAATGACGAACTCATATCAATATTAATTACGAGTAAGTCTACGTGAACTACGAGAGATAAGACTTCTTTCTTTTTCCTACTAATTGAGATCTTAATATTGATCGTTGGCAACGATTAAGTTAAAATAGTTAATCGTATTTTTATTTCTCATTCGATGTTCATTTAAATGTGCGGTAAAATCAGTCTCGATTTTGTTATTGTTTTCTTTTCCGATAGGTTGTTTCAATCTGATGCCACGTTGAGTTTGCCTTTTTTTTGTGTCGAGACGATTGATGAATATTCAACACGATCGTCGTCTACTTTGCGTGTCAAACGAACATCTGACGACGTTGAACATCAACATAACGATCGTTCTTGTTGTTTTCTCTTTGTGAACAATTAAAATTGAAGTTTATCAAAAAAAGAGAGAGAAGATCTTTCGTGTTGCTCTTTATTATTTTTGTGTGCAATTCAGTCAAGCGTAACTTAAACGATGATTATGTATAAAACTTGAAGTAAGACGACGGCCTTGGTTTTGCATAATGTCCTGTTTTACAACTGAGCGCACACAATAATTTCTTTCCTTTCTTCTCTCTATCTCATGCTTTCCCCCCTTCTTTTATGTTACGTTTCACCTTTGGGAATGACTGTAGCAAGACCTTGAATAGAAAAAAGGTGGAGAGAGAGAGAATTTTTTTTTCTTCTTTTATTCTGTCTAAAATCTATGCGCATGCTCGAACATTCTCATTTTTTTATCATTGCACATCGTAATTTAATCTTGTCGTTGTGTTACTACCGTTATTCGTCACTTGAATCTGGTGAGTAGAGATCGTTTTACGATGTCGACGACAATTCTTTTCTTTTTTTTTGTTCTCATAGCATCTCTTCAAGAAAGAGTCAAGTTTATTTCTTTTCCCTTTTCTTCTTCTCTCTCTCTCTCTTTTATTCTTTGTTAAATTCAAATATAATTATAATGAATAACGATAGTTGGCATTATTACTACTACAACTATCGTCCCTTATTGTATACACCGACTTTTTCATCTTGATTGCACCTACTTGACGATGGAAGAGCTCGATATTCTCATTGACCGCTTTCTAATACAATCAAAGATTCTTCTTGTGTTTCATCGAGACAAAAAACAACAACAAGACAAATTCGTCGTCGTCGTCGTCGTTAGTAATTATTTGTTTTTCTCGCTAGATTCTGTTGTTTCGAAATTAAATATTTGCATTCATTGAATGCTTGAGACAATACTGGAAATGATCGAATGGTCAGTTGAGTCGTGTGTGTACAAGAAAACGCCTTGTTCGTTTGTATGTATGCTCAATGATTGATCATTGAATATACATATATGCGTAGACGACGAGAATGGGAAATGGGTTAGCAAATAAAACGAAATGAGGAAATAGAAAGATGAGTAAATGTACGTAGATTTGAATTTTCTCTCTAACAAAATCAGCAAATATCAATTGAATTAAGAAAACTAAATCTGATTGTTAATGATGCTAGAAAAAACGACTCATAATTTTTTCATTTGATCACAGCTTGTGCATTGAAGTGTTTTGGTATTATGATATCATTATTCATTCTCGTCGCTTTTTCATTTGTCACCCAACTGTTCACGCTTTTACTCGCCCTCCCTACTGTGTGTGTCCACTGCCTTTCTATTATACAATAATAATATATCGATTGTAAAAAAAAATCCTTGTTGCTTTTTCCTCCTTTATTATAAACGAGGTGAAAGCAATCGGCTTTATATGTATACACCCTTTTGTATATCAAATCAGATTACGATTTAATCTTAACAATTCGATGTATGTGTGTTGTCATATTGGAGCAACACTATTCATAAATTAAATCATATAATATACAATAGAATAAGAGAGAAAGAAAGAAAAATCTATTGAGCATCGAGGCCGTAGATCGAGCCTCGCATGAGTGTGATCATGATCATTTTGTCAATTGCTTAAATGCCTATATTATATATATAGTATATACATTGTGTGTGTGTGTGTATGAGAGAGTTCATACATCTATATGAGATAGCCCTGAGGCAGCAGTGTTCCTATTACTAGACCGAACATACACATGCATACATATTTTCAATTTTTATTGTCAATCGATAGGGTAGTAGGCACAACTATCGAGGATACAGATCATTGAACGCAAAGAGGTTGATGAATTGCCTGTGATTTGCCCGCAACTCTGTGCATACGAACGAGAGAGAGAGAGAACACCTCTAATTGCCGGTGGTAGTTCGAGTAATAGCAGTTGAGGTATGAGAAAGAGAGAAAGAGAAAATGAGAGAGAAAAGAGAATGTCGATTCAATGAACATCGAAGAATATAGATGTATGTTTGTCATTTAAGTTAAAATAGGAACCAAGGGTAAGTCTATTGAATTGTTTGCTTTTTTTTCTTCTTCTTCCTCGAAGAGAAAAAGTACAGATAATGTATGACAAGCGTCATTAAATAAAGTAATCTTACTTATTCTTTTTTTTTGGTCTCCTCGTGCTTAATGAATACCTTATTTAAAAAAGAAAAGAAAATCCTCTTGTAAAATTTTCTTTCTTTTTTTTAACTCTTGAAATGAATTAGTTTTATATAAGAGAGACGAACAACATCGAACAGATTTAAATTTACTTCTTGTTAATTATACGTTGCAAATAGGAAGCCTGAAGGTGGAAACTATAATAAGATTGGAATAAGATATAATCGATTTGTATCATATTGGACGGAACTGATAGTATTCATCGATTTTTCTTTTCTCGTTCTCCACTCTCTCTTTCTCTCTCTCTTTCTATTTTTCCCTTTCCTTCGAGTGTCTAAACATGTGTTTATCGAAATAGTAGTGGTGCTGGTCATTCTTAACGACAACGTCTATGGAAGAAGGTAAGACGATTGTATATACATAGAAGATCTGTACATATATAGACAAGAAAATGAGAGAACAAGAGTAGTATCTAATGATGCCTATAAGCAAAACAGTAATTTTTTCTTCGAAAAAATAATTTAGATGTTGATTAGGATAGTGTTAGATCTTTCCTTATGTATACATCGTGAAAGATGATGATTGCCAGACAGTCAGACAACGTATCCTTTTTATCTCGATGTGTATGTATAACTTTGTTTAGATCCGTAAATCACTTTTGCTCGGACAAACGCACACACGTATAGATACAATGACCAGTTGAAGAAAGTAGGCGAAATATGTCTCTTGAGCAGCTGGTGCTAATCAAAGTTGGTTTGCGTGCATCTTAACTGAGTGAACTGAGTGGATCATTAGAGTCCCATCTGCGAAATGAGCCGATCAATGAATGTTAGCAGTTAACGACGATTGATTTATTTTGTACATTGAATTGACCACGCCCGTCTGTCAATGCCAGTAGACTTTCTTCAATGTTAAAATGATTATCGACGATGGACACCTTGAAAAGAAATATGTCGAAGTCGATTCTCATAATTGAATCGTAAGTATGATCAATGACCTCGGCGAGTGTGCGTGTATATGTATATCGAACGAAAGCGTAAGGGGGAGGTACTATCCTGATTATTGTCGTTTCGTGTATATGTTTCTTTTTTCAACAATATGCATGAGTGCTACGTTCAACAGCTGGAGGTCAATGATGGCACTTCACCATCATTTTTCTTCTTCGTCTTTCGCATGTGGATGACGATGATGATGTTGTTGATGATGATGATGATGATGGCGATCAGTCTCATTCATATAAACTGAACGTTTATCGATGTCACGCACACACACATTTCACATGTTTTCTTTCAGCTTAACCTTTCTGAGTGAGTAATAAATGCTTGGAAATCGAACATATGTGTGAAGCTCTCTTCACGGTACAGCTGATTTCCTCCATGGTTGATTACATCGTTGATCAATGTGTCCGTCTATCATTGTATTGTTGTTGTCTTTTTTTTTCAAAAGATTCATTCGCCAACTTCCGATTGGCGTTAGAACAGGAAAAAACGAGATAAAGAGTAAGTCAATCGCATCTTAGAAATATAAACAAAAACAAAAGCAGGTGAAAGTCGATTAACACAATTTCTGTACAGACATATTCTGACTTGGCCATCTGCGTTCTATTCGTGATTATATTATCGATTAAAGAAAGATCCCTTTGTCTATTCTATCCACTAAAGAGCATCATTTCCTTATCATGTCTCCTGTTGCGTACTTCTATCGTAAAGATTATAGAGAGAAAAAGGTCACGCAATCACGTAGTCTAGTTCATAGTTTTTAAATCGATGATCCATTCTAAATATATATACGTGTGTGTGTGTGTGTGTGCGATCCACAGGGGAGCCTCTGGTATTTGAGATAAAATGTATGCCATTGTTCTAGATAATAATAAAACAAAAACGACGATATGTGTACAGAGATTTATCAATGAACGTTAGAAGGTCAATTTTGTTTTCTACGTGTCTTGGAAAACGATGAATAGTCAATGATTAATATCATTTCATTTGCTTGAGATACTTCTGACAGTTGTCTTCTTCTTTTACTATTTCCGTGTTCTAGAATAGAGACATTGCACACACATATATACAGCAAAGATTGTTGTCTTGTGTTTGTATATACGTACATTGATGCATTTAATCATTTTTTTTTATTCGACAGAGTTATAGTTTATGAGCCGGACAACAACAAACATATTTATATATTTATACATACGCATCGATATCGATGAAGAAAAAGAGATTTATAGACTCATAAAAATGTCATTTTACCAGATAGATCTAATCATATTTAGTGATAAGATATTATAGATACATCTGACAGCATATTTTTTCAATCACTAAAGACTTGTATCATATTTATTTATTAATGCGAGGTTATTTTGATTATATACGATTGCATGCTATTTGATCTCTTCGTCATTATTGAGAAGATTAGAATTTTCGTCTTTACGCTTATGTCATTCACTTACATGATGAATTTGACAAATGACTGTTCAAACGAGAGAATAGAAAAACGAAATACGAACAACAACAAAAAACAGTCGATATTTTTGTCAAGAGTTTCGTCTTATCTCTAAACACAAAAATCGATCGAGAGCGAGCGAGAGAGAGAAGGTCAAGTGGTAACTTCTGTTTGATCATTCGTGATACATAGATGTAACTAAATGTGCACACATGTATAGAGATGGAAAAATCTGCAAAGTATCATCGCCTTGCATATTATATATAGATCAGAGAGAAAAAAGCCGAATGTTCAAAAAACAGCTCAAGGCAAATGTGAAATCATTAGTTCTTTCGTTGTTCTTTCTTTACATGAGAGAGAGAAAAAAAAACTAAAGTTGACAATTAGCTTCTGTATTCATACATTTCATTTGTAGATGCGTATATCGAGTGTATGTCAATATTTGATAGAACGTCTCCTCTCTTTCTCTTATTTTGCTTTTCGATAATGATCGTATAGGTACGATAATCTTTCGAAGTGAGTCAAGTCGTTGATGGCGGTAGCACTTGTACATTTAATTTCAACATACCGAAAGAAAAAGAGAAGAGTAAATAAGAGATCGAGTATGTTTGAACAATTTAAGGTACTCGCCGGGATGATCGAACAGAGAGAGAGAGAGAAGAGAAAAAACGTTGACGATCGGACCGAACGTGATCCGTGTGAAAACAACATACACAAGGATACCTTAGAAAAGTCAGTTCGATATAGAGACAGAACTACAAGGATGCATGATGTAATCTAATATGTACATATTTACCAAGAAAGAAGAAAAAGTAAGTTCCTTCTCGTTTTCTTTTTGTTCTACTAGAAGTGAAACCGTAGTTGTGAATTAGAAGAGAAGAATTGATAAGATGATTATGTCAAAATATATAACACAAATTGAAGTTACTTTCTCTCTCTCGTTTTTTTTCTTCTTCTTTTATAAATAATGAGAAATGAACTAAATTAAACATTGCTTCGTTTTTCTTTTTTTTCTGTTCCCATCCCAAGCGAAGATGTACGTACATATTAATAACAAAAAAGACTTCGCACATTATAAGAATGATGATCTCCGTTAGAAATGGACAATGGTCATCCCGGGAATTATATTCATGATGTCTAGTGACCAGCAGTGCTTGTCTCTTTCTCTCTCTCTCTTTCTTCCTTCTTTTTTTGTCTGCTTAACATTCTCTTGTCATAATTATTCAAATGGTTCATATTTCTCGGTTCGACGCGGCAAACGATGTAACTGATCTTTTCTTTTTACATTCGTGTTGGTCGAGACGGAAGGAAATCTGTCGTGTGACCTGACATAATTGTAATTTAGCATTCGTTCACTCAGTGTGTCATCATTTCATTTATGTTTCTCTCATTCTCAATCTCATTTTACATATAAATTACGTTCGGACACGAGTCTATAGTTATATGTTATTTTTTTTTATGTTAGTAACTTGTTGAAGCATGCATTTACAATTAGCTGTTCACTCCAAGTCGATTTCTTCGTCCGTCTGTCTGTCTGAACTTGAACATAATACTTGTCATGCGACAATAAGTCCAACAAGTACTTGTTCTATTCATTTTTTTTTCTCGAATTGACTACCTAACGTAGTAATTTATTTCAAGTGTGGACATAGTGAAATATGAATCGACAACGTACAGGTACGAGTAGACAATCAAACTTCAAACTTCAATTGACTTCCACTTGCGTCATTTTTTACTTGTAGCAGAAGAAAAAGAGATCAAATTTAAGATCGTATGATGTAGTTTTTCTTCTCTTCTTCTCTCGAGTAAAGTCCAGGATCAAAACATAAAGCGATTGCCTTTTCTCTTTTAATAATCAACGTAGATCTACACCACTAAATACAATATAATCGAGGCCTAGTGTGTCACGTCATCGACAATAAAGAGAAGTGTTGATCAAACTTCGAATTGCGTCATGTGTTGTATGTTGACAGTTGGTTTTTTTGTTTTGTGTGTAGCGTAGTATTTGAACGTGTACATGCCCCCATGACGTATTAAACGCTCATTATGATGATGGTAGTGGTCAGCCGTCGTTGCCGCCGCCGCCAGTAGTTGTTATAAATGAGAAAAAAAAGAAAGAAACACGTAGTGAGACGCTAGGTGCATTCGTTAAAGCGTGAACATCGTTCTTTTCTTCTTCTACGACGAGTTTATTCTAGACATTGATCACATTCAAGTTTCTTTTTGTTAACTAACTAAAGTTGAACATGTGTTGACGATGCCACGTACAATTTGACATACGGGCCAGTGAACACAGTATGTATATACATAATCTAGCCGAAAGGCATGTCGTTACATAGTCGACATTCTCTTCTTTTTTTTTGTTTCTTCGTCTTTTCAAATAGAATCTACCTGTAGGCGGTCAGTCATCGGACGATGGAATGCTAATTAAAAGTGAATCCCTTTGCCCACTCGTTCTTTTTCTTTCTTTCATTCTTTCATTTACCGTTATCTTCACCATTCATTACAATGTTTATTTCTGGTGAACAGCCGTGCGTACTTATCTGTTCAATTCCAACAGCATGTTGTTTACTGTTCTCTATCGAATCTTCTGAGCGCACAGCTTGTCGCCGTCTTACACCTGATATTGATTTGCATATAGGACAACATCGTGTGTGTCTGATTGCTGAACGATGACCTATTACCATAAATTAACACAAAATCGAAGAAAAAGAAGACGAGTATGAACGTATAAACAAATACGAGTCGCACCCACGTGTGACGATCGTCTCTCTCTTTCTCTCTATATATGTTTTTGAACAGAGATGATCAATTTATTCATTTATTTTCTTCGACAGAGATAGTCCAATATTTACAATCGCATAAATTTATTCGTTTGAGTGCCATTGCGGTTCTCTCTTCTTTTTGACATGTGTTACAAAAAAAGATAGAAGAGAAGAAGAGAGCGGCATCGGCAGTCATGATCTAAGGTCAAACATGGATAGATATATATATACATTTAAGTGTAAATGTGGGTATTAATGTATTGTTTCCGTCTCTTTCAGATCTATTGAAAAGACATTCTTCTTATGCATCAGACAACAACAATAATCGTATTTAGATAAAACTAACCTTGTACATAGATTAATTTTCAATATGTTAACAATCTTCGTCTTATTTATTCTTAACAGTAAGTTCAAATTCGATATTTTGAATTCGTTATTCTGTATGAACAAAAAAAACTAGTTTCTCCAATAATTTCCCTTTCGTCCGATGAATGGCATTCGAAATCTCAATGTACTCAAAAAGAATTCGCCAATCACATGGATATAACCTGTAATTCCAACGAATATATTCTAATCGGTTGGTCACATTACGGTACGAAGAAATCATCAGCTGGAGGACTACGTTCACTCATCAAATCAAATCAACAACGGTAAAAATCTAATTCGATTAACCATTTTCTTCAAATCGGCTTACAAATTCTAGGTGTGAACCGTCCGAAAGCGATTGTATTATGGATTATACACATAAAATAGCCGAACTTTGCAATGGCGTATCGAAATGTGAGGTTATTCTCACTCAACAATTCATTCATAAATGTTCAGATGAAGCTACTTATTTATTTATATCGTATCAATGTATTAATAGTAAGACGACGAATACTAATAAAAGGAGATTTTAAAAAAAAATTAAATCCATTCAGATTCAACAATTGTCGATGTTTGTTCGCAACGTAGTTTGAGTTCATCGAACGGTTTGAATTTAATTAGTCCCGCATTTCCCAATGAATATCCGAATAATGTTAATTGCACATGTCTAATTGAACCAACAGAAATCACTCAACAAACGTCACCGATTCTAATTGATGTCGAAGTAAAAACGAAACTTCTTCGAACTCAGATAAAAACCGTTTTTTTTTCTAGAGTCTTTCGTTTAATTTACAAGACAATGATGATCTCTCATCATCGAAATCGTCGTCATTCTCCGGCACATTGCCATTTGGTGCGTCGTTATTTAATGAAAAAGGTTCTGTTCGGTTGACATTCACCACGGATGAAACATTGAGTCAATCAGGATTTTGGATTCGTTTGCATGGTAAAACAAATCATCTCATTTCTTTCTTCTTAATTTCCTGTTTTTTATGTTTTTACAAAGGTTATCATCAATGTCGTCATGATGAATATTCAATTGGCTCGAAATGTTTGAAAATCTTTCAAGACAAACAAACGTGGCCGTTAGCACAAGAGAAATGTTTGTCAATTGGTTCACGATTAATTCAATTGAATGATATTGTTGAAGAAAAGAAATTAGCACATTTCATTGCGAATTCTTCCGAACAACAAGCATCATTTTGGATTTCAAATGATAAAAAAAATCTAAACAGTAAATTCGAAAGCGAAACGAAATGAAAATGAATATTCGTGTTTGTTCTAGTTCATTCATGGTGGCCATGGCGTTCATCAATCAACGAAGGAAATTGTATTCTACGTACGCAAGATGGTTGGCTTAAACGGCCCTGCGATGAATATCAATCGTTTATTTGTGAACGAGATATTCATCGACAATCAGTTCCACTTACTGTTCGTTGTGGAAACGCAAAAGCACCTTTAATAACAACAATCAGTTCGACAACCACCACGACCACCACCACAACAATAACGACGACGATGACAGTGAAAACAATAACAATGAGTAGTACACGACGTCCTACTGTGCCGTTTATTCAACCTCCTATTGAAAATGAGATCTTATCAATTCCCTCGATGTCTAAACAAGAAATCTACGAACCACCTGCTCCGATCGAGCTCGAACAAGATCAAACTACAATCGAAACAAAAACAAATTCAATCGATCCAAGTAAAATGATCATTCGATTCGAAATCGTTGTTTTATCTTCGATTTTTTCAGATATTCTCGCTGCAATATTAGGCGGTGTAGCAATCGCAATATTTGTTGTAAATATCATTGTTTGTTACATCTGTAAAAGGTATTTTCAACGAAAAAAAAAGACCGAAGCTAATCTATTTCGACATCACTGACTGAATTTTTTTTGTTTACAGACGTACACAAAAATCGTCAAAATGTAAAACTCCCAATGAATCTCAATCGTCATTTACTCACGAAGAATTACAACGTAGTTTAATGCAACATCTCTATCACGAACAAACGAACACGATTTCTTCGACATCAACATCTTCATCGTCATCAAAACATTCACAATCGAAATCGAATGATACATCAACAACAACAACAGCAGGAAATGCGAATCTTTTACAATTATGTTCGCCACCGAACGCATCACATTCGTATATAACTCGAACGAATGCGCCAGCGACGGCTCTCTGCTTTCGAAATCCACATGCAGGTTTACATAACACGAACGAAACAGTTGATTATCATGTCTACGAAACAATCCCATCGGAAAATGTCAATTACAATCTATGTCCTACTCATAGCGCATTTAAACCTGTCGTACAAACGAATACACACACGATAAGACCGTTTCTACCTCGTACAAATATTCTCTATCATCCTCCAGGCTCATCGAAACAGTCCTATGATACATCAACACTAACAACAGCAACGACTTCTGCCGTTCTAATGCCTGTCTGTTGCCATCATCGTTTACCACAATGTCCAACAGGAACATTAAGACAACACGTATCTCCTTGTATTATTCCACCACCACCACCGCCACCGATGGCAACACAAGAACAGATTTATATCGGTTCAGAGAGCATTGTATAAACTCAGGATGCTCGTTTTTGTTCGATTTTACGGTGTTGTCAGATGATTTTTATCTTATTAGTTCAAGATACAGATCGAAGTCGTTTGCGAGTTGTTTTCTTTTTTTGTTTTTTATAACTGTAATTTTCTTTTCTCTTTTCTTTTTTTCGTTGTTGTTTTCGCTAATAATTTCTCTCTCTCTCTCTCCCTCGCTCTCTTGTCTTATGTTTCTTGTTTATTTTTGTTACCGGTCCCATGTCCTTTGCAATAAAGACTACTTATCAGTTCGCTTTTCTTTCTACAGAGATTGAAAACCAAAATTCAAATTCAACAAATTTATTAAACAAATTTCTTAAATAATATAAATCGTTCCGTTCAATGACCATTTCGAATTTCATGTTGATTATTCGATGTAAGTTGTACGTTTTGCAATTGTCGATTGACAACATTCAATTGTCGTTGAACTAGAGTGTTATGCTGAGAAAATGTTTGACAAACATTGGATAGATCTTGAATGATGGGCAATAATTGATTAATTGCAGCATTATTTGATGAATAATTTAATGATGACAATCGTTGATCCCATTTGGTTTCAAATTGTTCCATCATCGTTTGAAGTCGTCTGAAAATTGACAAAACAAATCAATGAAAATGTTTTTGTTTCGATGTGAACTTACTGTTGATGTTCGTTGAATAATTGTTGAACACGTTCTTCGGTTAACACCGCTGGACGTCGTCTATTTGTTGGATTTGTTTGTTTTGGCGTCTCAGTGATTTGTTCAACGGGTGCATCTTTAATATACACTAATGATCGGAATGGCTGAATTGGAGCTTTTGTTCCGTTGATAAAAATATATTTATCTTTAAGAATTTGAACTACATTTGCATCTGACTTGAAGTTAATTCGAATACAATCAACTGGATCGTTTTTATGATCATAGAATCGAGAAATACTTTCAATCGACGTATAATTATGTGACAAATCGCTTGATAAATTGTGAATGGTTTGATTAGTTGGAACTTTCATAACGATTAATGATCGTGGACTGGTTTCAATCGAATAGATTCGTCCATCGATAACCATATTCGCGTTATTAATCAAAGTCTTGGCTAAATCTTCTGATTGCATATCAATACGAATGCATGGAATTGATTCTCCATTATTTTCTCGAAGATAAAATCGAGCAATGTCTCGAACACCACGATAATTGCTTCGTAAACTGTTTAATACAGTTATTTTGTCACTGTCGAGACGTGCATTCGGTAAAATTACCGAATACGGAATTGATTTCTTTGGCGTTGAAGGTTTCAAAGACATAACTAAATTCAGAATGATGATAATTTCGATCTTACGTAGAATATATATAATTTTATTTTCTCGACAAGAGTCTTGCACAACAGAAATGCAAAGACTCTTGGGTATTTCATTCTTCCGACTAATTCACTGAAATCAACCCACGGAGAGTGATGCAATATTGTATCAGACTCGTGTAAACACGATATTGGTCGAGAAAATCATGATGTAGGATTTCGTCCGATGAGTCATTTGCGTGTTTGTGACGGAAAGGAGAAGAAAAAAGAAATTGCACAATCTCGATTTTTTACAGGAGAAATAAGGGTTTCATTATGAAATGAAATCGAACAAGCCGCGATTTCGAGTCTTATTCCGTTTGAGCCTGAAGCATACTTGGACTACGGGATATTTCAACTTCGGTTGAATATTCCTGGACTCGGAATTAATTCGACACTTGTTCATTTTTTACAAAAAAATCCTCTTTCTTTTTTTAAATAAATAATTATAAAAATAAAAAACTAAGATTTTTCTTTTATTGAGTTCGAGTTTGAGTAAAATTTCTCAAACTTCGATTGAGACTTGTCAATGTAATTGGTGGTAAACGAATAGTCGTCAATGGTGTTGCAGCAACTTGTCCGTTAACATTCGGTGATAATGTCGGAGATATTTCGTTGGAATAAAGAAACAATTTCGTATAAGTCAATCCGTTGACAACACAAGCACTCAATGCTGAACGGAATAAATTCATTTCAGCAATATCGTACCTAATTTCAAAATGAGATTTATTCAAAAACAAAAGAAAGAAACTACCATTCATCAGTTGTATCGTCGTAACATTCGACATTAGCCACTGTTGTTAAACCATTGAAACCACCGATAGTAAATATGAGATCATCGAGAACCTATGAGAACAAGTCAAGAATCGTTTTTTTTTCGAAAAAAGAAGAATGACTTCAATTGCAAAATTGCTTCTCGGATGAAACATATCTGTAATCGGTCGCCATGTATTCATCATTGGATTATATCGTTCGGCTGTACTCAAACGAGATGTACCATTGAAACCTCCAATCGCATAGACCGACCCATGATACGCAATCACACCTTCCAATCAACAAAACTCAAATTCAAAATTAACAAAAAAAAATAACCGAACGAACCCACACCACTACGACGACTACGCATGGGCTGTATCATCGTCCATTGATTTGTAATTGGATTATAGTATTCAGCTGTTTGTAAACATTCTTGTCCATCAAAACCTCCACAAATATAAACTCGATCTATGTAAGCAAATGTCAAAAAACAGAAATTCACTCGATCTGATTTCTACCGTTGAGTGTACAAGCCGATGCATCACTTCTTTGTACATGCATCGGACAAATAGCTGACCATTGATTTGTTTGCAGAGAATATTTCTCAGCTGTATTCTGTCGAACATGTCCATTAAAACCGCCCATTGCGTACAAATAACCATTTAAAAAAGCAATACTAACATAACATCGTCGTTCATTCATCGGCGCAATTTCATTCCAAATTCGATTGGCAAGATGAAAGACACGACACGAATTGAAATATTCTGTTCCATCGAAACCACCGATCACATACATCTTATCATCAATCGTCAAACAACCGTGATATGCACGTGGTGAAACTTTAATAAAAACGAATTCAATAAATGAGTCAAAGAAAAACAAGCAAAACTGAGACCATAATCACTCGAAACAACTGTCCATTTATCGGCTCGAACGTCATACGCTTCGAGCATACTCGTTGCACTTCCGCCTGACCATCCGCCGAACGCGAAGATCATTTCATGCGAATGTCTCGATCGAATAAACGGACAATCCATATCACTATCCTTGTCAAACGCGAAACACGAAACTTTCCTTTAACAACAAAACGAACTGATTCTCATCTACCATCAATCCATCATTATCTAATTTATACAGCAATCTTAAACTTTCTCCGATCATTGGTTTGCATTGTTCGTTGTCTTTAATGTAGATATGTTGTTTAATTTTCGTTAGAAATGTTTGTAATGGAATGAGACCCAGTCGTAGATGACGAAGTATCCGTGCGATTAACTATAAACATAAATCTTCGTTTTTTCTTTCTGTTGAATGAACACAAAACAAAACAAACAAACAGATTTTCGTTTTTCGACATCGTGATTGATCCATTGAATGCAAACATCGAAGATATTCTCTTCGTTTCGAACGTTTAAATCATCGTTCGAAATCAATTCAACGAATTCTTCGAGAGAAAATTCAAGGAAATTTCTATTCGTTTTTATAATCGTAAGAAAATTTCGCCTGAAATCAAACAAATGAGAAAAAAGATTCTTCGAATAAAACCCGATCGTTTTACATCAAATAGTCGTAGGTTAAATTTAATAATTTGAAATTCGAATGATTTTTAGCAAAATTATAAAATTGAAAACAATTTTCATCGTTTAAATTTCTGATTAAATATTCGCAACAATAATGAAATAGACTCGTCATTTGACATAGTTTAGCTGCATCGATCAGTTGATTCACATTGTCCAACGTCAACGAACATTGACGTGTGTACGCATAGTCAAGTAAACATCCGAGAGCTTCACGAGTTATATCGATTTGTAGAAATGGATTTTCATTCGACTGCATATTAGTAAAAGCCATTCGAAAGTACGGACTCGATGCTGAAATCGAAGTTTATGAGAAAATAAAACATTTTCGATTCGTATTTGCAAATCTACCGGCTAAAATGAAACGATGAACAGAAAATTCAGCATATCCATCGATAGGATCGTTTTTTGTCGTTGCAATTTTGGCGTCACATAAGAGATTAGCTTTTCTTAAATCGTTCATGATTTGACAAGCTGTACTTGTAAATGCACACGTTCGTTTTCGATCACCTGAATGCGCACTATCATTGATCATTATCGATGATACGACCTTTCGAATACCACCGACTTGAGAGTCACTTTTAGATCGTACTCGTTTAAGCATATTGACAAATTCATGTTGAACAAAACATTATCAATCAAAGATTTATCAAAATTATCGTCGAGAAAGAAAAAAATGAGAAAAATAAAAATGAGAAAAAAGTTTTTTTGATGTTTTATTTTTCTTCTATTTTTCGAAATAGACTAGCGCTTTTAAATATTTGAAATAACGAATCCTGCTTTCAAACAGATTCGGATTGGATCTTTTTTCTATCATATCAGTAATAAGTAAGAAACACGCACGCACATGTATCGTATCGATATTTTTAATACAAAAAAAAAAACTTTATCCCACATGTTTGTTTTTATTATGTCTTGATAACCTTGAATTAACATACTGTTGTGACGACAAAAATCTTTTTTACTCGTTTCTTTTCATCGTTTGACTTCAGTGGCGATAAGAGTTTATTAACTTCGTAGTTTGTGTGTCCGTAATGGATCGTATTCAATGTCCTATTTGTTTCGAAAATTTCTCTCAGGAGAGAAAACCTATGATTATTTGTTTAAATGGTCATTCGATGTGTCAAGACTGTTCCAATGATGTTAAATCATCGTCTCGACCAGAATGTTCGATCTGTCGTGAGACTTTATTGCCATCGCCGATTGTTAATCGTGATGTTTTAAATTTAATCTCAGCTATTTACGACACAATGGCAGAAATACCAGTGATTAAAGCTGAAGAATTAGTTCTCGAACGTGAACCATTTGGATTTGGTGGAAGTGCTGATGTTTTCAAAGCAAAATGGAAACAACAAACTGTCGTTGTCAAACGTTTACGTACGGGCACTAAAGATCCTCAACAATTAACACAATTGAAAGGAGAAATAGGTATTCATGTTGGACTGAGACATCCATGCATTATTTCGTTGTATGGATATACAGCTAAAGGAGAGGGAAAAGAGATTGTTATGGAATACGCTGAACGTGGATCTTTGAATAATAATTGGAAGACAGCAGAGCAAATACAATTAATCAATTGGGCAATTGATATCATCGATGGATTGCAATATTTGCATAGTCGAAAAATTTCTCATCGGTAGTTTGAAATTCTTTATTGAGCAACTGTAAAGAATTCATTTAGAGATTTAAAACCGGAAAACATTCTAATCGCGCAAGATAATCGTGCGAAATTATCCGATTTCGGTATGGCAAGAGTATTGGCCACTATTCAACATAACACCGCAGGCAGTGGCACACCCGTAAGAATTCAAATTCACTTTGTTTTCTTTTTGTCTTTATCATTATGTTTTTTGAAAACAAAAAGAAATATACTGCTCCTGAATTACTCACTCCTAACGTAAAATACGGTTCTGAAGTTGATATTTACAGTTTATCGTTTATTCTCTATGAAATGTTTTCGGGTCAATTAGCATTCGAAGATATGAGTCCACATCAACTTATAATGGCTGTTTGTATGCTTAAACAACGACCTGAATTCGATTCGAAATTTCCTACAAAACTCGGTGATAAAATCAAACTTGGCTGGACATCCGAACCAAAGGATCGTTGTAAACTCGATGATTTTCTTCAAATTCTCTTAGAAATGAAAAATTCTTCATCATCAAAAACAGTTAGTCCACGATTATCACTCGAGAAACAGCTGCTGACTCTTTCGATTCGCGAACAGGCTGAAAATATTTCTCAAATATCTTTACCTTATTCATCAATTATCGAAATGAAATGGCCCGAGCAGACTGCTCAAACGAAATCTTTAATCGAAAATATGATCAAAGAAATGAAAGAATCGTCATCATTCACTTCAATCTTCTCTCAAACGATTCTTAAGGCAATGTTACAAATCCCTAAGCATTATTTTATCGATATGAATCTATTAAAAAGTTCGATGAAGTTAACCGATGAGAATCAATGTTTAAACACGATTTATCAATATTCGAAAGCTTTACGTGCTTGTCAAACACAAAATATAAGTTCAACAGAAATAACTTGTGCACAATTGAGTTTAATTCCATTGAATTCGGGCGATCGAGTTCTATTTCTCGGCGCTAAAGGAGGTTACATTCAAACAATAGCTGCTCAAACAGTCGGCTTTCAAGGTGAAGTCTGGATTTGTTCACAAGACAACGAAGGTCTCGAACAAGTTCGAACTATTCTCCAAACTCACGTTCCACCAATTCTTCGACAATTAATCAAATGTATTCTCGTTAAAAACATTCAAAATGTCAACGAAATCAAACAAAGTCTCGAAGGACAAATCAAATCTGTAAACGAGTATTTCAATAGCATTCATGTTTGCGGAGCTATTCCTCAAGAATCACTCGAATACTTTCAACAATTCTTACAAATCGAAGGACAAATTTTAGCACCGATTAGCATCGATAAAGACCATCAGAAATTCACCGTTTTACACAAAACTCGACATCCAACATCCGGTCAAAATATTCTCAATAAACGAATTTTAAACGATTGGGGAATCATATTCGCTCCGGTTTTATAATCAATTCATAACCAGATTTCATTTGCTTTTTTTTCAAATATAACAACAACAAAAAAATACACAAATTTCTTTATTCTTTCCCCTGACAATGTTCAATGAATAACACGCGAATATAGAGCAAAAAAAGTTCTAATCAATTGATTGTTTATTTTCGCTGTAAAATTTTCTCGTCGACTTTAACCAATGTTGTTCGATCATTTTGAACTAATTCGACAACATTTTTAATACCACGATGGATTTCTTGTAGGATTTCTTTGATTTGTTCGATTTTTTCTTTGTCGAACCGTAAGGAATCATTCGAATGAAGAATTGTCGACCATTGAATAGGCGCTAAGAGATTTGGATTCATACGAATTTTCATGATTAAATCTTTGATACGGATATCCAAGGGCGATTGAGAGAGAGTTTCTAATGGATGAAGATTTGTCCAAATTTGGATTTCAGTTGACGTCAATTTCGGTTCATGTTGTCGACGACGAGCTTCGAATTGAATTGTTGCCTAATGTTAAATCAGTTTTCTTTCGTGAATAGAAAAATAACGAAAATGAAAAAGTTTTACTTTAAGAATTCGATGAGAATATTCGAGTAGATTCGTTTGATAGCGTTTCATTGTCAAACGAAATGTTTCACATTGATCTTTGACTGTACGTAGTTGCTGACGAATATTTTCCAATTGTTGTTTCTGATCTTCGTGCTCGATAAACTGCGATTTCATACGATCACGTAATGCTATTTCAAATAAAAACTATCAGATTTTCTTTTCATTGTGAAACTCGTTTTTACCTTTAACACCAACGAGTGGAACCGGTAGAAGTAATTGTGGTTTAGGATTTTCTTTTTTTGCTTGTTCCCAAACAAATGCCGTTAAGCCTGGCGGTGTCGAGTCCAAATATTGTTTATAATCTTGATCAGTTAAATCAGTTCGTGCAAAAACTTGAACAATACCCAATGAATCTAAATGTACTTTATTCGGATTGGCTGGTTGAACTAATAGTGTCGTTGTCGGTTGAGCTTGTGGCGGTTGAAGATAATTAACAACATCAGATGCTTTCACTTTTTTGATTAATAAAGTTCCCGATTGTTTTTCATTGACAACGATTAACATCTAGAAAAGTTTGTTGTTGTTGTTTTCGAGTCTGAGATCAACAAAAATATATATATATTTGATTTACTTGAGTACGATCATCAGCTAATGGCGAAATACCCTCGAGTTCAATGACACAATTGGGATTATTATGAAAACAAAGACGATGGAGAGATTCGACTATTTTATCTTTCTCTTTGACAACATCAGCTAGTTTTTTACTAAAGATTAAAGCAACAAGACCATCTTCATCACGAGTTCGTGGACGAACACTATATGAATATGTCTACGAAAGAAAAGAAAACGAAACTATTTGCTTGCTCACATAAGATTAATCGATCTACTTTGAAAACGTGATAAGGAAGATTAGCATCAACATCATAAACACCTAAAAATAAACAAATAAATAAATCGATTGTCTAATTTGATGAAATGAATCGAACCTTGTGAACAAAATGTCTTTCCAGTTCCGTAGAATACTTGTAAAATATTCCATTTAAGTATAAGATCATCTCGTTCATCAGGAAATAAACGTGGTGATGTTAACGATGTTATAAGTAAATCTTCTGGACGAGAAGCAGCAGTAGTAGCAGCAGCAGCAGTAACAACTGGTTGAGCAGTCGCTACTGTAGCACCAAAAGGTTGTGTTGTTGCTGAAAACAAAAAAAACCAATGAATTGACCATTTTTTGAAACGAATAAAACACAAACCTCCACCGAATGTGAATGCTGGCGCTGTTGTTGTTGCAGCTGGTGCTGTCGTAGCTCCAAATCCGAAGCTACCAAACGGAGCTGCTGCAGCTGTTGTCGTCGTCGTAGCTGCTGGTGCACCGAATGTAAATGTCGATGGTGCCGTTGTTGTTGCTGTCGTTGCTGTTGAACCAAATCCAGCAAACAACGGTTTAGCAGCCGTTGCTCCTGTTGTAGCTGTTGATGCTGGCGAACCAAAAGTAAACGCCGAAGTTGTTGTTGCCGCAGCCGGCGTGGAAAAACCGAATGCTGGAGCTGATGTTGCAGCTGGAGCTCCGAATAACGGAACTGTCGAGGTTGTTGTTGTCGATGCTGCTGGTGTACCGAATGTAAATGGGCTTGATGTAGTAATTGTGCTTGTTGAAGCTGCGGGTGTACCGAAGAGAGTCGGTTTAGGTGTCGAAGCAGCGCCGAATGAAAATGCCATCTAAAATTGACTTCGACTTCAATGAGAAAGAAAGACAATTTTGGTTTTATTATTAAATATATTTTTATATATAAGATGAAAGTAAGAAGACAGAGCAAACCATTCTTATTCTTGAGCAATGTCTGTAGAAATGATTGGAGTGACTGGCCAACCTGTCAGAGAGTAGCGCTGAATGAGGTCGCTGTGCATCTCGTTTTTTTTTTGTTTATTACAGAAAGTAAAAATTAATGGAAAACAGATAAATATTCATTAGATTGAGTTCTTTTTTGTTTTACAAACAATTCGATTGAAACCAGTCGAACGTTCGATTTCAACTCGAGAAAACCAAGAACTCATTCTTCGCAAAATCTCGACATTTGGCAAACGTTGAAATCGACTTTCATTCACAGTCAAATCGAAATATTTCAATTGAATTAATTTCGTTTGAATCAATTCAGCTACTTGTGGATAATCACAATAAGCTCGACAATACAATTTCAACGAACGAAGTTCAGGTAGAACAGTGAGAATCAATGGAAGGTAGTCGAACGTTGTGTCTTTGCCTAAAACGATTCGAATCGAACGTAGATTTCGATGAGGATGAAACAAGTTTTGCTGTTGTTGTTGACCGATCGATTGAATAAATGTTATGTCTGTTCCGGAAATCGTTTCGAATGAAGTTAAATTTGGCAAATAGATTTTAATTTGAGTGAAAAATATTTCAGCTGAACAAAATTCCAAACATAACGAACGAACTGTTAGACAGGAGCGAAGATGTTCTTTCGTCAAATGAAAATACGGTAAATAACAAGATTTTAAATGAGCAAATGGTTTCGAACCAAAGAGTAACATGGCAAAATTTCGAGATGCAACTATTGCATTGATTTTTAGATTGGTTAATAAAGGGAAATTCTCCGGAATGATTTGATCGTATTGTTCAGTCGTAATTAAACTCAAATAAAGCGAACGAATATTGGAAAATAGAGTTAAATCTAATTGTTTCAATACTCGATTACGGTTTATAAGTCGAGCATAAACACATTGTTTGGCATGTTGCAGAAGAAATGAAGAATCAATTTCGAATTCATCGATCTCAACACACATGTTTATCGAATAAACAAGTTTTCGAAAACGTTGATTAAGATTAAACCAACTTGAATACAATTGAAATCCATCAAAATACTGAAAAATATCCAAGAAAAGTTCGTTTGGTAGATCTTCGATGATTTTTGTCATTCGTTTATCTAACTAGAAAAGAAAACACATTAATCATTGATTCTATTAGTAAATAAATGCTATTTGTCTGTTTTATTTAATTACATGAGAGAGAGAAAAACGAAAACAAACGAGAAAGAATTTGTTTTACAACCAAATTTTAAAGTATGTTGCCGTGCATTCGACTCGAAAAATATGATTTGGTTGAATTCGTTTGGTAGTTTGCTGTAAAATCCATTGCTTAATATCGAAATTGAGTATTTCCTGAGGAATTTTTCCGTAGATATGAAAAATAACAAGTTGCTCGAATCGATCGAGAACAGTTGGAATAAGATTTGTGTCACTGAAATCTTCTGGTGTTTCGAAATCGATTGTTAAATTTCTCGTTCGACTAAAAACTCTCGAAATCAATCGAATATGTTCAATAGTAAATGTCGATTGTTGAACTCGAATGCAAAGATCGAGTATATGTCGATTCAAATAAACGTAAGTTATCAACGGTTGATCTTCGTTTTCAAGAAGATTCAATAGACAATCGAAATCAATAACTAATACCGAGAGATTCGGTGCTGCATGGAGAAGTTCTTTGAAATGAATTAAATCCGAAGGCGTACCTTCGATTGTTAAAATATCCAAACGATTTAATGTCGAAAGTCGAATCGTTTGAGAATTTGCCATGGGCACAGTCGGTTTTGTGGGTATTAAAAGTGTTAATTCGCGAACTCGATGAGATTGTTTGAGAATAGGAAATATATCGGAAATATTCGTCATTGTATAAACTTGAATTTGATCGACTTTCGAATAGATTTCGTCGAGATTGTCTACGGGCATATTTTTAGCTAAACTCGATCGAATAATTAATCTCGAGTTTGAATAAGGAAGAGTATGAAGAAAGATTCGTTTATCGTTTTCATTCGATGACAATCGAATTGGCATCAACGACGACCACGATTGTTTGATTTGTTCGATTAAATTCGAATCGAAATCGTCGTACGAATTGTAACAAACTGTATAGTGAAATTGTTTTAATTGTGTTGGAAGAATCGAATGAATTCGAGTTCCGAGAATTAAATTCAAATCACGTGTCGAAATTGTCACGAAAATCTGTTCGATTAATGGAGCAAATGCAAGTAATGGAATGAGATCTTCGTATTGTGAATACCAGTAAATAATCCAAAGAGAAAATCTCTTCAAATGTAAGAGTTTTGAAAAGGTTAAATTGCATTTTAATGATGAATTTTTGATTGATACATCAAGATGGACTATATTTGGAATAAAGGAAGTTAAATAGACAAAATCGTTTATTGTTTCAAGTTGAATGGTTAGTTGTTGAAGATTGTATGACGAACAAGGGGTTGTAACTGATTTTTTTAAATCAAATGAATCACAATCATAGTCAAATGTGAGATTCGTAAGAAATCGATTTTTTAAAGTGAAAATTTCTTTGAGAAATGTCCAATCGGACAGATCATCCGAAGAAGTTAATTCTTGAATGACAAGTTTTTCGAGATATTCGAATTCTTGTAAATGATCGATCATCGTTTGAATTAGATTTGCACTTGTCCAACTCGTTAATGTCAAAGTTTTTAAATTGGAAAATAGTTTCGATAGTTGCAGTTGAATTGCCTGTGGAAACGACGATTGATGTAGAGGATGAATGGTCAATGCGACGACTGTGGAACCGATTCGAGGAAGAATTTGCTCGTAAATATGAAGCAATTGTTTGTGTGATGCGCGACGAAACCAAACATGTTGACAATAAGATGTGATTGTTCGGTTTAAACGGGAATTTAAATCGAAAAATGAATAGAGAACATCACTGCAATGGAGATATCGACAGATTTCTAAGAGAATTTCATCGGGAAAGATTTCAATCATCGAAAAATCCATTTCGAATAATGGATTTGTTCATAATTAAATTCAAATGTCGATAGATGACTCATTGATAAGAATAAAATCGACTTCCAATAGACGATTGGCAAGCGAAACTAGCGACGCTTGTGTAACTATACTCAATAGTTCATCGTAAATTATATAATAGCAACAAGAAACAGAATGTTCAAGTATCGATTACTACGGCATTCGATAAATTCCTTTCGTAATAAAACATTTGCTTCTCTTTTAGATCAGCATCTCGACTTATTTTAAGCCAAAATGTTTGAAAAAGTCGAAAATGAATTGAATTTTCTCTACAGAAAATGTTCTTTTGTATTTAGACATTTATAATAGAATGACAGCTCAATCTATTAGGAATTAAATCAAACGAAAAGAACTTTATTTTTTCCTGCCTGATAAGCCGAGGGTAATTAATAATTCATTCTTTTTGTGCTGTTTGGTATAAATTTTCTCTCTTTTTTTAAGAACAGTTTACTCGATTATCAGTTCATTCAGTTCGTTTTGCATATCAGAGATTTTATATTTCTTGCTTATTTTTCATCGGGTTTGTCTCATCTGCAGAGACAGACTCTAAATATGTGGTATAGTTTCGACTACGGATCTTGTTTGATCTACATCCAAATAAATCTTTAGACAATAAACATTCTTTTGTTCTACTTTCTTTTTGGCGACGTATAATGCTTTCTTTTACTTTTAAGGGCAAAATACGCAGATATATTGATGTAGAATTATTTTGGGTACATTTTATTTACAGACATCGAGTATTTCTTGCTGACGTCGTCGCTTTTGTTGTTGTTGCTTTGCATAGAACTGAAAAAAAAGTTGTTTATCGCTGTCTGTATATCTTTAATGGAATGTGTATACTCATGCTGACGATGAATGAAGATAGCAAACAAAAAAAACAAGAATTTTTCATAACGAGGGAATTTGATATGACGACGTCATTCAAAATTATATCTTCGACATATGATAAACACGTTTTTTTCCCCTGTTTGTCATGATTTAACTCAAATGATTTTCGTTGAGTAATAACATTTTTTGTGCGTAAATTTCATCATGATTGTAAAATGCAATTTTTTTCGTGTCGATCTACATTTGATAAAAAAAACACACATGATGAATAATGTTGACTCGTATCTATTGTATTTTTATATTGGGAAAGAGAAGGAGTATTTGTTGAGACTCGTCATCGAATCGAAGCAATATGTTTATGTTTACTGACTCCACCCTCAATATTTTTCTCGTTCTTCTCTAAACTTTGTTCCGTATTACAATTATTGATGATTTGTTTGTGCTTTGCTTTTCTGACGACTGCAATATCATAATCGAAGAAAAGAGAAATAAATGGAGGTGTGTCAGAAAAAGAAAGGAGAAAATTACGAGCCAAGGACGTTTGTAGACCGTCATAACAACAAGAGAGAAAGAGAGTGCGAGCGAAAGAGAAAAATGGAGAAGGACGGAGAAGAAAAGAGCTTATTTACATCATGACTATGTTCTGATCGTTTTTGGCGAACGGCGAATAAGAGAAAAAACGAGAAGAGAAGAAGAAGAAGGAGAAGAAGAAGAAGAAAAAACTACAGTCATCTATTCGGATATTTAAACTAGCTGCTCTTTATTTCTAACAACAATTTATAAAATAGAGCGTCTATCTATACTAGACTTATTTTTGATTATTCTCTACGTAAAATATATTTCTTCAACGAATATTACCAATGGCTTCAAAAACCTATTCTCGACCGATCCCAGTTACTTTCGAAGTACCCGCTACTCCGGAAACCATCTATCATTTCCCAATTAGTCCAAGTGAGCCTGGCAAATTCGACTTCTATCGGTAGATTAAATCGAACTTTTCTCATGCTTAAAAACAATTCTTCGATTCATAGAGTTCATCTCGCTAATCATGTAAATCATTCCGACGAAGCACTTTCGAGTAATTCTGATGGTACGTATTCATTTTCTCCTCATACACAGCGAAAGGAAAAAACCCATTAAAGTACGATGACGTCATACTTTGATGTACCTTCAACTTTTATCGCGAAAAGGAAAAAAACACGTGCTTAAGGTTAATATGTACAACTTGCATTTTTGTTTTTCTTTCCGGTTTTTAGTTCCGACTCTTTCTTCATTGACATCAACTGTAGCTGATACGAAACGACGATGGACACCATTTGCTGATCTTGTTTCATCGACAGTTCCGTCAAGATCTGCCGACTCTAGTGTTTCATTAAACACTACTGGAATTCAAGCAAATCCATCGTCGACATCGTTGACGAATGCTGTCAAAAGTGCGATGAGTACCGGACAATTAACTGTGCCTTCAACTCAACCTCGACGACCCACAAGTGGAATCACCTTATCATCGAAAGATCTAAATCATTTATCTCCACAATCAATGTAAATTAATCAACCGATTTAGGAAACAAAAGAAAAACAAAACCAAACATTTACACTCAATATTTATGCGCTTACTTGTCTTTTTTTTTCGACGTCAGATAATCTACAAAACTCGCTTTATTTTTATCTGTCTTCTTCGCACTGTCTGTGTGTTCTACAACGTTGAGTTGTGACCCTGTTTGAACTTTGAATTCTACGAATATAAATGTTTTTCTTCTTCTTTCGATATCACGGCACGAATTCCACGCGTGTTATTTATCTTGAACTATTTTCATTTTCAAACAAATTCTTTTTTAAGTTCAACAATAAACAATTCTAAGTTTGAAAGACATGATTTGTTGTCTCTTCAATTAATTTCTAAATCTCTTCCGGGCATGTCTATCGTGTTTTTGTTCTTTGTAAATCAACATAAAACCGCCCACGATAGTTGTGCAAAGAAAACTCATTAGAGAGAGATTGGTTTGAGCATTCCGACTGATGAGTTTTTCTTCCCTCGTTTAATAATTCAGATTGTTGTCAGTGTTTTTGCGGGTCATGATAAAATAAAGAAGATGACGAAAAGCCATTTGCATGAAATTTTCTTCTTTTCTTGTCGATTAGCTTACTTCCGTTTTGCTTTTGTGGGTCAACGCATCTCGTTTTTTTTATCAATGTGACAAAATCGAAAAACAAATCGATTAGTCAAACTTTTTTTTAATGTATGAATGAGTCGAATTCATTAATTCAACTGTCAGACAAATGCGTCGTTTTTCTTTTGACAAGCTGTCGTCAATGAGTATCGTGTTTTGAGTTTTCTTGATTAGACAAATCCGATTTTCGGACAATCTAATCGCTGTACATGTTTATTATCACGCATCTGGATCGAAACTTCAACGACAAATTTAATTCATCACAGATTTTATTTCTCTTCGTATGATTTTGACATAACAAATTGTCTGAAGAATGTTCATCGATGTAGAATGGATAACACTCAAGAAAATGCATGACTTCGTCGTGAAATGTTTCGCTTGCCAAGTAAATAATGGCAAAAAATCGTTTTAAACGTCCAACATTTTCAATATTGAATGTGATTAGTTTATTTTCGAGGACATTCATCAAACCAACTGGATCGACTAATAAAAAAAATATTACAACTTCATAAGAAAAAAAGAAGTATGCAAACAAAGATTTTGCTCTCTCGTTTCTTGTCCTCTTTTCAATGAAAATTTGAATTCCTACGAGACATAGTTTGTTACGTTGTTCGGTGGATGAATGTAAGATTGAAAAATAATAAATTTTGCGCCTTTTGACAGGTATCTACATTTCGTTTCTTGTCTATTGAAAAAAAAATCAAGAGACAAACCATCTACGGTTTCTTTGATTCTAAAAATCCGCCAAGCGAGGGAGAGAGAGAAAGAAGAAAAATGAGCGTTTGAATACCTTGAATTTCATTGTTCTGTTTCGATCAACATCAGTTGTATGAAACAGTGTAGCTGCGGTAGTATTACGATTTCAAGAGCTTGTATTTACACGAATAATTGAAAAATCTTGAGCGAGCAAAGGAAAAAAAGCCGAAAGAAGGAGAAAAGGACAGATTGTTTTATACATTTAAATACTCAGCATGATCAGTGTTACCTACACTAGTCAATTCTATTAACTCGTTTTCTTCTTTTTTTTGTATATAAGTTGATAAGTAGGTATTTAATTACTTTCTTTATTAAATCGAGAAGAAAAAAAAACCGTTCGTCAAAATGCAATCAAATGAAAGTTATTATCATCGACAACGTCAGCACAATGGAATGATTGCCAGTCGGAGAAGGTACATCGATTGACTTAACATTACTAACTTTGATCTTATTAAATAATAAACAATGAATTAACGAAGACCTTTTTTCCTTTTTGAGTAGTAAATATGCAAATTAACGAACAATGTTCTATGAAGGACGCATCTTGTCAAATAATTCGGCAAGAATTTTATTGAGTAATTATGAACAAATAATGAAACATTGATCAGATGTCAAAAAAGAAGTTAAACTTTGAGTAATGGCTCGAGTTTGTTAGAAAACAGATCGTTTTCCCTCAGATCAATTTTTGACATTAGAGCTGGTCAATATCTTTGGTGATTTTCCTCGCTTTTTTTTTCTTTGTATTTCTCATGTTAACTTAAAACGGGTCGAGCTGATAAGAAAAATAAATTGGTCGGTTGCTTGGTATCTCGTCGGTTTCACTGTTCTCTTTCTTTTCTCGTTTTTTTCTTTCTCGCTCTCTCTCTCTTTGTTCGCGGTCTCATTTTCATTTGTTTGAAAGAATAAATCTGATGTTCATGATGTGACAACATCAGGTTTTTTTTTAAACATCCGACCGACGGACATCCTGCCATCTTTGCCCTTTTCTTCTTCTTCTTCGTTCTACTTTAAAAATTAAAACGGAAAAAAGATTTTCTTTCTCCTATCTAAACAGTGATCCTATTGAATCTTTAGGCTTCCGTTTGATTCCGCCTCAGGTCGAACATCATCGCCGATGGCATCGAAGCGTGCTGTTGCCAACACATATCATAATTCTCAATCTAATCACCGTCACGACATTTTTCTTAATCATTCTTCGTCATCATCGATTACCGAAGGAGAAGAAGGTGAAGAAGACGATGATAGTGAAGTCAAAATGCTCGATGAGACCATTCAAGACAACGGATTCGATCAATCGAATAAATATCTTAACGCTTTAACAATCTCTCAACGACATTCGAAAATGAATCAGCAAAAAACTAAAACCGACATCGGAGGAACGATGATACAAGAATTACTTCAATCGAATTTGGATCTCAAGTACAAAGACAAATAAAAACACCAAAATTCAATTGAATTTCTTTTTTCTTGCACTCTCTTGTTAGAAAAGAAATTCGCGATATTCGTCGACAAATCAAACAAACTCAATCGACAAGTAAACAACAGTATGATCGATCACTCCCTACCACGAATAAATCAAATAGAAATCAAGTAACAATATTTGTCTTTCATCAAAAAAATCCAAACCGAACTGTTCCTAGATCTTCAATGAATATGATGATCATGATTGTTCGTTTAATCCCACAGAAATCGAATTTGATGAACGATTATTGCAAACTGAAAGCAAACTTCAACAGTACAAAACTGAAGCAACTGTAAAACGGATTGTTTGTTTGAATTTGAATGTTTGAAAAGTCCAAATCGATTTAGATGTACAAACAAAAACTTGAAACTTGCCAAGAAACAATCGCACATCTGAGAAAAACGATTCATTCGATGGAGAAACGAATTGAACAATTGTAAAATTAGCAATCGGAGTAAAAACAACGTGTGTTTTTTTCTGTTTTATTTCTAATAGAAAATCCGTTGAACAACGTCAATTATCTAATCAAAATGAAAGTCAATCTCAAACAACCAACAATACGGACCATCGCGTATTTTCTTCTAAATTAAAAAACAACATTTCACCTTGAAATGTCCGTTTCGTTTTTCTTTCTTTCAAAGTTCATTCATGAATTATTCCATTTATGTATTAAATATCCTCCTCGTTCGTCGAAAATCAAATCCACTGTGCCTAGTCATAGCGATATGAAAACATTTATTCGTCAGACATTTTCTGATTTAATCAAAACTTCTTCAACCAAGGTAAAACCGATAGATTTGATTGCGTACGATAGACCGACTGTTGAAGTGTTTCGATTCGATGACGAATTTCCGGTTGAATTAAATTTGAGGTTGTTTTCAATTGAAATGGAACCGAATTCGTTGGTAAAAAATCAACAAATGAACTCACTGAATACTGTTTGCCGAGATTTAGTTGAATATTCGATTTAGCTACGCGACGGCCGATAATTGAATTAGATTTCATTGAAAAAATAAAGATTGTTTATACATTGAAGTTTATTATATTTTCTTTTCAAGATAAGCGCCAATAAAACTCAAGACAATGGTGGACATTTCATGTGCAAATGTGCCGAACGAGTAAGATTATTTTCAGTTGACTATCTTCGAAATAATCAAATCTGTAATCGTGTAGACTCATCGTGAACATCGTCCGTCGTACCAATATTGTCTTAGTATCGTCGAACAGTGTCAAGCGTTGTTCGATGTCACTTGTTTTACACAATTGTCAACGAGTTTGAATGAATTGTATTATCATTACGGAGAATTGACGAATTTTAAACGGTCGATAGCGAGTACTTTGGGAATCAATGGTTCGATTGAGTTCTTTTTGTTGTTCTGATTGTTGAAGTTTGATTTTTAAATAGAAAGTTCAAGAACAGTTAGTTGTCCGAAGATTATTAAAACATTACAGCAAACATTAGACGATGCACGATCGAATGAATTGATTACTTTTAAGAAACTGGCGAAGATTAACGATATGAATGAGTAAAAACGAACTTGTTTTGTTTTTATATCGAAATTTATCGTTGAAAATTTCTAGAGCTGTTTCAAAAATACGATCCTACGATGATTTCGTGCCTTATTATCATCAATTTATCGAACAAATGGCTAATTTACTCGGTAATTTTCTCTTCAATTTAAAAACAAGAAACAACAACCAAGATTTTTCTCTTTTCAGAAGTCTCCAAAGGTGATGAAATCATGCCAGCTATCAAAACTCTTAAATTACTCGCACATGGTGAAAATTATTCATCTACTAATGAATCAAAAGCTCGAATAAACTCCCTTGAAAAGACGATTCCTCAATCCAAATCTGCGCATGAATCATTATCCCAATTAAACGAGAAAAACGACAGTGAACAAACACAAACTGTCACCGATGAAGGCAACGACTCATAAATTATATTTTTTGACAAATAGAAATCTTTTTCACACACGTGTGCGTGTTCTTATTCTAGAATAGAGGCCATTTTCATATAAAGAATTTTATTCTTCAATAAAAAAAAAAAAACTTTTTTTTATTCGACAGATGCACAATTGTTGCATATTTGATTTAGATTCTCAGATAACAAATTACAGGATCAAGATTGAGATTCTATGAGTTAAGATTTATGTACAACGAACGTTTTCGAGAACAATCCAACGATTACTTTTGCCGACGTTTTGAAGCGACAGTCTAGAAGATAAAAACGAAGTAAATGCATAGAATAAAATCGATTTAGTCAACGAACTTTGTTAGTTTTCTTTTTGGTTTTATCTGATTTTTTGTTTGATGATGATGGTGATCGTTTTCTTCGGTCTCGTTTTTTCTCTTGATTATGACTAAACAGCAACATTCCTACTGATTCGAATAAATTTCGGATTTACTTGGCTGATTGTTTCGCTTTTGAAGGACTATCGGTGTTTGGTAATTGACATTCGACTCTTTCTAAGCGAACAACAACTCGATTCGTTCCTTTTGGACTTTCTAAAAGAGAGCAAACCGAAAAATATTCGTCAATAGGTAATAATTCAATCGAAACCTTGTTCTTTTTTAATTAAACAATTATCGATTGAACGAGTCGAATCGATTTTCTCAATATCAAATCCACTTCCGTCGATAGTTGCTTCATTTTTAACAATAACTGAAAACAAACAAAAAATCTCTTTTCAAAATTCGAACAAAATTTTGCATTCAGACTTTTCTCCGGTCGAAAAAGATCCATTGCTCGTTGAATTCTCTCTAAAACGGATCGTATTTGTTCAATAGGAATCGTCGTCGATGTATTTTGTAACAACAAATTCGATGCTTGTTGAACTAATTCTCGATATTCTTGTAAATGTTGGTCGAACAGATTTTGATAGATTGTCAAATGATTCTGTAATTCATTTAAAACAAATTGATTTTGCTTTTTTTCTTCTTCATAATATTGATTATGAGCATTTAAATGATGTAAACATAGTAAACGATCGCAATGGATTGTACAACGAAATAAACGAACGAAATTCTCGATCGACGAGTTCGATTGTTTGCATTCGAGATCTTCACAATGGCCAAGTGCAGAGAGCATGACTATCTTTATCACCGTTTGACAATAAAATGAAGATGTATAAACAAAGAATGTCACAACGAAAGAAGATCTTATCTATTTCATATGAATCATCTTTGTTTTCTTCGAAAGATTTTGATCGACTTGATTTTACGAGAGAGAGAGAGAAGATGACGATTTGAATTCGAAAAGTTAGATTTCGAATAAGAAGTGATCTTTACTAGTGTCCAGGCGACATCTAGATACTTTCTTTCAAACAAAAGGCAAACGATAAGATCAGTCAACTATGACGAATGATTTTCTATTCGTTTCTGTTCGAATTCTAAGTTTATACTGTCTATATAGAACAAACAAAAAACACGCAGCACACAAATCAATTCATTAAAAATGTCAATGTTTATCTTCGATATCACTTAACGGATTGGTATTTAAGTTTAAATTGGTCTCTTGTTCTTCATTCGACATGAGAAAATCGGATTGATCCGTTTGAATACACGGTTGATATTGTTCAGTCGTTGAATTGTATTTCACAATGATTTTCATCATTTTCTGTTGAGTCAAATCGATTGGCTCATCTTCATTGATCGGTGTCAATTGTTGATACGAATCCGCTGTAAATATTGGTAATTTCTGTCGACGAGAACAAAACGGCCATCTGCAGCAAAGATTCGACTTGAAAATTTGCCGTTTTGGTTTGAATAAAACGTAAAAAACGATTGAAATTAAAAAGAAAAATATCAAAGAAAATTTCCACGATGAATTCGAATGAAATTTAACGTTCGATTTGACGAAGAAATTTTGTTGGCAAACAGCTCGAGGAATTTCTATGCGAACATCGCCGTCCATTTGTTGGCAAAGTTTGATTTGTTTTTTAAACTGACATTTCTGTTCTTCGTATTCGATTTGATTCAATGATAAACGAGAATAACACATTGGCGTTAGATCTTTCAGCGTCAACGGATTTAATTGATGTCGAAGTTGACGATACAGATAAAAGACTGAACATGAGCAAACGTTTTCATTGAGAAGTGTAACAGGTATGTGCGAAGGAATGTTGGCTATTCGACAGAAATCTTCGTCGTAGAGAATTCGATCGAGAATTTCCAAACGTTCTAATTGAACCGTTTGATTAAAACGCAACGAGAAATCGGTGGAATTTATTATTTGAAATAGCAAATGACCGCCTTGTTGCTCGTTGATATCGTGAAAACTATTGGTTGACATTTGTAATTTGCCTCGACAATATTGATAACCGATTCTCATTATACTCGAACCGTAGATATTCACGTATTCAATGGCATTCTGATCGAATAGAAGGTTTTGACTTGATTTTATCCAAATATCGATTAACGATTGATCTTCTTGGTGAAAATCTTTCAATGCTTCGGAAACGAAGAAAATATCTGCGCAATGATTGACAACAATCGAGAATTTCGATTGAGCTCGTTGAGTTATATTGACAAATGCGTGCGAATTGAAAACAAGATCTTGTCCATGGTTAATATCCAATTGAAATGTTGAATTGAGATCTTGTTGGATTTGACTGAATGTTTTCGATGAAATACAAAGATCATTCGTGATATTATAAATCGAAATAATCACATCGGATGTTACTGAAGAAGAGAACAAAAAACATAAACAAAAATCAATTCAATTCAATTTTACGTTGAGTAATCGAATGAAAAAGAACTTGTTCGATGTTCAATTGACGACAATTGGAAAAAGTGAGATAGAATTTCGATTGATCGAGTTGATGGAGATCGAAGAACGACATGTGTTCCAATGTCGCCGAATGGAAATGATCGAAATGCAGACGGAATTCACTCGCATGTTCTTGAGTTATATGATCGAAACTATGTTCGTTGATTAAAACGTTTTCGAAATTAGACAAATAGAATTCCATTCGAGAATACGAAGGTAACAGAAGCGAACCTAAATCAATCGAAAGTTATTGTTGGTTGGTTTGTTGGTTTGTTTTACCGGTATTGGATTCGAATTCGAGAATATCTTTCGAATCGAGTATCGAGAATTTGAATAAACTTTGAAAAGCATGTTGAATTCCATCGAATGAATATTGTTCGAAGGTGAGCCGATCGGCAGTCGATTGAAAAATCTCGAAATCAAACGTGGATTTCGTTTGTAATGATAAATCATCGAAGAGTCGTGTTGGAATTCTCGATGAAATGTATTTGCCGACTTTAATCGAGAGGCTACTTTCAGGTGCGAGTTGGATTTTTGAAAATGTATTCGAAGCAAAATCATTTAATTGAGCAAATTGAATTGTAAAACTTTGATTTGAACTTAAAAAAGTATAAAAACGAAACGCTTCGATCGGAAGATTTCGAACGTTTTCATCGAAAAACATCGTTTTGTAACGATAGCACGTTCGACATGTCAACGGAAATGACGAACATTGAATATAACCGTGCGTTAAACTGCATGTACAACGATGATTTTGAAGATCTTCGTCATTTGGACAGTAGCTTTCGATTGCAATGATGAAATTGAGTAAGAAATAAGTTAAGATGAACGACCATCTGGTCATGATTTATGTTCGTGTGTCTGTCTGAGTGCGAATGACCGAACAACAAACTGAACTGTTGGATACAAACGAGTATCGGTCAGTGATTTTTTTTCTTCTTCACGAAAAGAAAGAGAAAGAGAACAACGAGATTACATTTCGAATTTCACTCATATTGTTTTTTGACCGATTGTAAACGTGAGACATGTTCTTCGTTTACAAGCTGATGCCTTTCATTGACAAAAGAAAACGAACGAAGAAGATAAACAGTTCGACGTTTTTTTTTATTAGAATCAAATTCGAAATTTTTGAAAATATTCTTTAAATACTCGAGGTTTTGATATTGATCGTTGGAGAATAAAATCCAAACGTTTAGCGTGAATTTGTCGCGCTTGATTTGTTATATTCACATATTCAATTGCATTTTTATATCCCAAACTCTCAATTTTAATTGCATATGTCCCATCGATTAATAAACGATAGTAATCGCCTCCTGCATCTATGCAAATTCGAATAATTATTCAAGTTTTTTTATTTTTGAATTCAAAATTCGATTTTACTCGAAATGACATCGTGATTGACGTAATGCCATTTGTGATTTTTTATTCGGTAGACTTTAATTGTTGCGTTTGGAATCGATTCACCTTGATCATTTCGAATAAATCCTTTGATACCTAAGTGTGTCTGTCAATGAAAAGCATTGCAAAAGACTTTGAACTTTTATTCTACAAGCAAATGTTTACTTGCCAAATGAAATTAATCAATGAATTTCGGTTTTGTTTCCAAATGGAATTCAAATCTTTGCCAGGCGGAAATTGTTCACCAGCCAATCGAATTGTCGATTCATAACAATTACTCGATAGATAATTGAAATCCTGCATGCTACCGCATTTCGAACCGGAATCGTTTGACGATTGACTTTCACGACAGGGCGTTGTCAATGAATACGAATCAGCTATTTGTCTGGAAATGCAATTAAAAGATTTGAAGAAAGAAAAAGAATGAAGAAAAATAGTTTACTGAAATATTGATTCATCTGAATTATTTGTTAAATCTTCGTACGGATTACCGCTGAGTAAATTTCCGGAAAGAACAAACGGATTTTGCATGATCCAAAAGGCGACTGTCAATGTTTCGGGTTGATACTTAAATAAACATTTTAAAATAGATTGTTGTTGTTATTTTTCTTCTATTTTCTTGTCAATTACCGAATTATTTCGACAATCGAAACCTGATGTCAAACGAAGAAATGTTTCAATATGAAGATGATGATTTCGATCTTTGAATAATTGTTTATATAACGACAGAAACTCGATTAAATTCGGAAAATTTTCGTTCAAATCAACATGATTTGCATTTGTTCGACCAACATTCGAATCTGTCACACCGTATTCCTAAACAATCGAGTTTATTTCAAACGAAAAATCATTTTTCTCTCTCTAACTTTTAACACCGTGAACACATCAGGAAAATTCGTTTGATTAAACGCATATTCAACCGCATGTTCCCATCCATCTAAATCATCCAAATTGCTTTTTTTATTTGAAAAACATGATTCTCTACCCGGATTCATCGATGGCATAAGATGAATTCTTGTATTTTCAATTAAATCTCTAATTTGCTGATTATTCTGTCGATATTGTTGGCAAAGAAAATCAGCTAATTTCAATAATAATTCTCTTCCAATAGCTTCGTTTCCATATTGATTCGCAATGTATTTGAATTCAGGCTCGAGTAATTCATGTTGATCGGGTTGATCAGAAAAAACAACAACGCGTAATGGACGATTTTCAACCGATTTCAATGGTAAATCGTAGATAAATGTTATATTCGGACATTGACGATGAATACGATCGAGGAGAGAAAACATTTCATTGGTATTGTGATAATTCAACGATTCGATTTCATTTCGACGATTCATCGAAAGAAATAACGAGACAAAAAACATGATTTTCATTCTGAATGTGTTTGTTAATCGAAAGAAATGAGCTGTGAGACTCGATTTGAAAGGTAACTTAAGCAAATTACAGGCTGACAAAATGTTTTCGATTGATTAACTTGAAACATAGTAATTTGACTGAATTTTTCTCTCAAGAATTTATTTGGAAAATGAATTCTGTTCGTTTAACAAAACTCTTTGTTTTGGCTTCGTTCGACATAAACACGCATTGTCGTATTTCGAAAAAGAAAAGACGCGAATTAATTTTGTTAAAACAAGTTCATTTACAGCGAATAGAGATTTGTTATTTAGGAGAAAGAAAAATAAAAGAAAAACATACGAGAAAATGAGAGAACTAAAAAGGAAATGCGTTCATGCAGAAAGAGTTCTTATGGAATCCAATCAAATGACATTTACAATATCACATTAATTTGCTTGATTTTCACTCGAAATGAGCATCGTGTAAACGAGCGATTTCACGTAGAATCGATGCTTGAATTTGAAAACTTCGACTATTATTCGCTAGATCTTTCCAAACAGCCGTACCCTAGATAATCGAACGCGAAAAATCAATGACGAAAATGTTCTTTTCAACCTACATCTGTACGTAGATTGGGAAGTAACATGGTTGCACCATAATGAAAATTCCAGATTTCTGCTTCGATCCAAGCGTTGTCGGTATTTCGAACATCGTCGATATAACCTCGATAGATCATATGAGACTCGAATTCGTTCGAACCATCGACAGATGAGTTTGCTTGAGCGAACGATTTGAAATGCTAAACAAATCGAGTTGAATTCGAAGGCAGAAAAAAAGTCAAATTCGATTTACATCGATCATATCTTTTTCTTGAAACGATAAACTTCGTTCGGAATCTTCATCTTGAAAAGCAAGGCTATTAAAACTACGACAAACAGCTCCGTATGCCGATTCAATACCCAAGATTTTGCCCTAGAGAACACGCCAATCATATTATCAAAATCTGTTTGCTTTTAAAACAACGAACTCCAGGCAATTTCCAATCGTTGGAATATTTATCTTTGAAAACAAGAGCTTCTAAAATTCGTTGATCATCAATAACAGCGAATTTATCTCGATATGTCTTCCATCGGGTTACAATGGCTATGATTGATTTATTTGGACCCCAACGAATCAAAGCACCTCGGCCACGAACTCCTGTTCGTCCCAATGGATTTCTTAAAATTCGAAATTCAACATTTAAAGATTTCTTTGACAAATTCTCCTACAATGGAATTAATAATTGAGTATCCAATCGATAGACTGGCGGTGATTTATCATTCGCATTTGTCGTCCAAGTTGTTCGATCGATCACCATCTAAAACAGTCAGTTCACTCACTTAAAAACAAACAAAAACAAAAGAACAAACCGTTCGACCATCGGGCAATTGTAATTCGGAAACTTGATTCCAATTATATTCCGATAGTGGAATATTAATATTAATAGGAATCGGTGGAATAGTTGCTTCGAATGTGCCTGTTTGACCAGTAGGCGTCGATGGAATTGCATCGCTTACTGATGCTGCATCTTCATCATTATCATCAAAATCACGAATTTGTTGTTTTATTCTGAGAAGAAAGAAATTCAATGAATCCTATTTGTTGAAAGGAACTCGGTTCTTACAAGTTCGGCTCGACAAACGATCGTTCATTATCCTTGAAGCAGATATGTTCTTTCGGTAGAACGATAACCGTTGGATCGTATAAATCAAATGGAATCTAAATTTCGATTGCAAACAAATTCAAATAAATTTCTTCTGCAAATTACCCGCCAAGGAATATGTCGTTCGGAAACAGGAAATCTCGCTTCATTTGTATAGATATACGGCGATTCTCTCGAAAGGATATGTATGAATTTGTGTCTGTCAGGCAATGAATTATCTTCGCCTTGAAGAGATATTCGAATTTTTTCCAATAAAATATGCGAATCGATCATAAGTTTTTCTAAAGTCACAACTCGATCATTGATTCGACGAAGAGCTCGTCCTTGAACGTCCATATCTTGCTGTACGTTGGTAACAAAATTCGAAAGATTGTCGAGTTTTTCTTGAACTTTATCGGCTTCCTGAGTTTTAGCATAGAATTCTTTGGCTTTATATTTCCAATAGACATTCGCTTCGCTATCCTCCCAATTTCGTTTAGCTAATTCCATTTTATCTCGATGATTGTCGGTCACTTGTTTGCACGGTTTACAATTCAATAAACGTCCGAGAACCGATCGATCTTCGACGATTTCTGATGATTGATCAGGTTGACCGTGTAAAGCAACAAGTGGCATCATAAACGACGGCTGACCGCTTTCATCAGCTTGATCAAGAGTTGATGCACTCGATGGCGAACTATTTCGTTTATCCGAATAATCTTTCAATTTCAAAACACATTGTCGAGAAATACTCGAGATCAACATGCCTAACAAAAAGACAGACTCGCATTTTTTTTTTCAGATTAACGAACAAAAAAATGTTTTACCGATGTAGGAAATAGCGACGAATGGCGGAGGTAAACGAGGTCGTTTCGCATATTCCATAACGATCTCATATCGATTGTACATCCAGATTTGTTGCGATTGACTTTGCACTCTCGCACCAGTTAAACTAAAGTGTGTGTGTGTGTGGTTTTTTTTGTTGAAATTTAATTTAAATAAGAAAATGAGTGACTAACCCAAACATAGCTGTTAAAAGAGACGTGAGAAAACGTTTAGCCAAGAAGAAATATTGAATAAGTAGAAACCAAGCGATCCATGATGTTTGATTACATCGTGGAGAGTTTATTCCGTAACGATGGTATGCATTTATGTTATCATCTTCAAATGAAGAAATACAAAAGATTCATTTCAAAAACAATTGTTGTTGTTTTTTCTTCTTCTTACATTGAAATGAAAGTCCATGTGAGAGTCTTAAACAAGCGTATTCACTTTCTGTTGGATTTGTTGCATTGATTGAACATGATTGATGTTGATTCTTTAAATCAGCCATTTCACTGCTGAATAAAGCCATTAAACCACGGAAAACAAATGCTTTGACAAAGAGATCGACACCTAACGGATAATGTGGATAGAGTACAGCGGTTATTGCAACGCCAGATGAGATCATAAAGATAACGAACAATTGAATAAACGTAAAAAAATCGTCCATAATCTTAATACAGATTTGAATGTTTAGTATGAAGAAAAAAAGTAAAATTCGAAGGAATTTATTTACCATACAACGAAGACGGATCATCATCGGACCGAGTTTAGGACTGATTGGTAAAAAGATAAATAATATTCGATAATAATAATAAATCAAGCCAATGCCCATAATTGCCTTTGCAGTTAGAATTCGACAAGCTAAAAACTCATCGTTCATCTATATGAAAAAAAAATATTCTCATTTCGTTGTCCTACTTCCAAAATTCCATAGACCGATGATTCGAAAGATGAGATACAACGCGAGAAATATCGTCTGAACAATAACTTCTAAAACCGCTCGTTGCAGCGGCAAACTACTTTGTGACTAAAACGAAACATTCGTAAGAAAATCGTCGTGCGATTCGACTTTTGTTCTTACGCAATATTTTTCGTAAGCAACTCGAGTATTTTCAAATGCAATCGATGCCGTCCAAAACCAGACAAAACAATCTAAGATTAGATTACCGCACGATGGCCACATGACAGCCAAGGTAAAAAATGCCAAAAAAACGATATAAGCAACGAAATTCGTGTAGAATTTCGTGATCGGTGCTGTCCAGAGGACTTTGATTTCCTCGAAATGACTCATAGGTTCTTCGTCGGATGTAGTTGGAGGCGGCGGTGGCTTCGGTTTTGCGCGTAATCTTTGTCGAAAACGTCGGCCGAGCCGTTGAAAGAAACTGTTCTGTAAGTTTTGAAGATAAAACAATGAGAAATTTATTGTGAAAGGACTTACTCCACCGCGAACGCTGACTTCGCCGACAGTTTCAGCTAATTGTTTTCCTTCTGAAATAGATAGTTGCAGAGTTTTTTTTTGTTTTTTCTATTTGAATAAACCTTCGAGTTTCGGTTCAGTTTGAATTTCGGCTTTTTTATCATCTGGCAAATCACTGGCTTTCTTGGGAGCGGGCGGTGCTTGGCCAATAGGAGAGAAATTTATCCAAAACCACATGGGAAAAACAAATATTGCGCTAAAAATAATCTAATCAAAATCGAAAATGATCGTTTGTTTTTCATTTATTTAACAAACTTTTAAATAATCAGGACATTTGAATAATCCCCAAGATAATTCTCTCGGCGTGATTTCACCGTAGAATTGTCTTGTCACCCATTTTTGGCAAGCAGCATGCGCCATAAATTCCTTATTTTCTGCATTATAAGCCAACTCAACAGTCGCCATATGATTCCAATCCTAAATACAAACATTCGTCTCATTGTTCTCTCGATCGATCGGTGTCCTACTGGATGTTTCTCATCTAACATTTCGAATGTACGCATACTATCTTCGTTAAATGCTTTATCGAGAACGCCGACAGCACAATCAGAAAATTCTCTAAACACACAATTGTTAGAGAAGAAAAGATTCAAGTTTTCGATCGAACTTCGCTTGTTTTTCGATTAGCAATCGTTGGTATGATTCGTGACAATAGGGTGCCAGTTTTTTGAACATCATACAGCAGATTAACGCCAATGGAATCGGTTCGGACGAACGTTTCCAAAGAACTTTTGCCAATTGATGTCGATTCATCAAAACAGCGTAGATAATCAAATGTCGAAGTGCCTTGAAAAATAAAACATTTTCGTTTTTCATTCAACAACAAACAAAAATCGAGTCTTGGCAAACTTTTTTCTCCGCACGTATTCTTTGTCGTTGCACTCCTTTGTCCGTTTTATCTCCGAAATAAATGCCCATCGCATTACAATCCATTTCATGTTTACTGAAAAAATGACTGATGCCGGTTAAACGTTTGACAATGATGTTCAATCCGTGTTCGACAAAATCCTTGGGCATTTCTTCTTCATCCTAATTCGAAAATCCTCGATACTTTTCAAATCAAGAAAACTAATGAATTACTCCGGTGAGACCGAGAATGCCTTCTAATGATGTTGTTGTTAAAAATTCTCGATCTTTGGCTTGATTAAATAAACTAATTAACTTGTCGGACTTGAGATATCGATGTAGAACAAATTCTCGATCGAGAAATAAATCAACGAATGGTTCGAGTTTCTTTCCTAGTAGCGCTTTGTCGAATAATTCATTCGAAATCGAATGTTTGGTATCGTCATCTCGTTGAAAGATTTGCGAGAGAGCTAAATCCGGTAGATTCCAATCGAGTGTTAGCAAAAGATTTCGTTTCAATTGAGCGTTCACTTTGCTTCCAGTCGCATTTTTTTGTGCTAAAATTTAAGATAAAATCAAAAAAAAAAGAAGAAGCAGATTCGAAATAATTTACATTGTAGAAGTGCTGAGAGAATGTATTTATGAAAGTCGCTCAACGGTTCTGTTGAACTGTTAATATCGACGAATGTGAGAAATTTTCGTTTGCCTTGATCAGCTTTTTTGGCAATGGCGATGATATGATCACGAATTTCATTTCGTTTGACATTATTATCTTTTAATGTTGGATATTCATCGAGTAAACGTCGAGCTAATTCAACTTTTAAGTAACTATCTTCATATTCTTTATCGTTTCTAAAAAAAAAGACGAACATTTTCCTCGAAGAAGAAAATGTCGAAAATATTTACTTGGTATTAATTTCTTCGTAAGCAAACGCGATCATATCTGCAGCTGATCCCGTTCCTTTCAAAATCAAAACGGGAACTTCTTGTTGAATTTTTTTATATAAAAATTCGATGGTTCCCGGTGTTCCACGTACTAACGTGCAAACCATCGGGAAACCGTCTTCACTCCAAGGATTTCCTTTTTTCACTGCGGCAGTTGACGAATCTAAATCGAAAACAAAATCAACAGTTAAACAGAAAACGAATATTTCGATGTCGAACCGGTTGTTGCCGGTGGAGGTCCTTGCAAAGTTTCTTGATGTAGGAAATCTTCGAATCGATCTCGAAATTTATTCGTTCGACTTTCAGCTGAATCGGTGAGTTTTTCTAATTTTCTGTCTCCAGTATCGTTTGGCACCGATCGATTTTCCGATTCAATCAGTGAACTGATGCCAATCGGTTGTTCGCGAATGATAATAAAATGTGTATGATCACTATTCAATGATAGTTGCTCACGTTTTCGAGCTGGAATTTTGATATCCTAAAAATAAAACTTCGTGTTTTTGTTTTTGGTAAATCAATTGTGCGAATTTACGTGTTTGTACGTCTCATTAGACGATTTCAGATCGATGAGATCTTTGACTTCATCATCGCAGACAATGCCAATTAGAACGAGAGGCTTTCTTTTCTTTGGCATTCGATCCATTTGTATTGCCCAAGCATCATCAGCTCGTCTCATCGACTAGATAAAGTCCAAATTCAATAGTAAAAAATGAATTTTCAATATTTTATTTTACGATTTCGTCTCGAAATGCGGATCCAATTAATTGTGGAACGCCAGCATCAAGGCCATTTGTTATAAACCATACTTCGGACGCATTTGCTGCCTGAAGACAAATTTAGTGTTCGAAACTCAAAGAAGAAGAAAAAAAATTCGTTCGTTTCTCCTCAACGTACATTTTTAATTCCACTTTTTAACGCTTCAACTAGTTTTTGCTTTTTAAACGGTCTGTTATTCGTTATTCCATTGAGAACAGGTATAACAATATTCGCTGATTTAAGTTTCCATTCTGTAAGCATAAATTTATGCAGATCAAGTAAATCGATATCATCATCGACATAGAGAAATGGTCGAGCCTAAAATCGAAATCAATGCTTTAATAGACGAAGAAGAAAAATAAATTACCTCATTTGAGTAATCACTCAGTGAATCTTCGAATTTAAAAGTGCCCGAAATTGCTCCGTATTTTTGTTGAATATAATCATAAAAAGCCTCTCCTTCTAAAGTCGATGCCGAACGTAAAAGTGCTTTCAATTGAGATGATTTCTTCTCTTGACTGTCACTTCCATTCGAATTCGTTGAACTCTTTCGCGTCGTTGACGCATCCATCTGAAATCCAGAAAAATCTATCAATTCAATTACTTCTCGTTTCTAATTTCTTTCCTTTTTCTCCCAAATGTCAATCATATATACCTAACTAACTACGGACAAGTAAAAAAAAACCAAAATTTTTTTTTCTTTCTTTCCCCATTTTTTCTTCTAGTAGTTACATCAGATTTGCGTCAATGATTTCTGCATATAACATGCATTATAAACTACAGTGACAAAACTGTCCTCTATCTGTTCTCTCGACTGGCGAATATATGATTTTTTTTTCGTTCTAATCATTGAATACCCTTACTGTCTCCGTGTATATCGAACGAGTAATATGAATATTTGTACATATGTGTAATGAAAGCGGAGAAGAGGAGAAAAAAAGAGTCATACACCAAGAGAGAAAGAATACCGTGTATACTAATATTGACAAGCAATCATTTTTAAAAAAAATTGATACAAATAGTAAATAAAATCGATCTATATTTGACATTTTTTCTTCTTCTTTTCTCGTCTCAGTGTCTGTTTTCTTAGACAAATTTTGTTTTTAACGAATGCCTTCAATCAACTTTTCCCTTTTTTTTCTATTTGTTGATTAGTCATATATATATATTACCGTTTATTTGATTTCGATTATTATTCTCGAAAGACATCAAATGAAGTCGAAGTAGAAAAGGAAAAGAACAATAATATGTTTGGTTTCTTATCGGAATGATCTAATCATAAATCTAACGGTGAAAGTCATAGGACAAAAAAAACATCAGACACAAGTTAATTTTCCTCGTTTTTTCTTTCTTTCTTCTGTTTTTCTTACTCGACAATGGTTAGATTTCTATGTTATATATAAAATAATCTTGTTGTTTTATCACGTTAACTAGAAATCTCTAACATTACATTTCCTCTCAACTGCTCAAAATGTCATTCGTTTATTAATGAAAAAGATCTTCTATGTTAAAAGAACTAGACAACTAATTAATTGAAGAAAAAGAAAGAATGTAGACAACTGCGTACAAGAACTGAATAACGACAAAAAAGATGTTACATATGGATTGTATCTGTATTCAACAACACATGTTATGTGGGTGTAGAGAGATACTTGTTATGCAAATAAACAAGACAGATATATAGACTTATATTGACTCATCTAATCATATAATCTGCAAGTGTATATTCATTTGCAAGTTACCATCATTGTCATACATTAAAAAAAGATTCAATACTACAGAAAAAATGAGCCTAAAGGTTACTTTTTGAATTAATAACCTTCATGAAACAAGCATCGATCGTTAAATATGCACATGATACTTTTTTTATTTGTACGAAAAACGAAAGAGAAAATATTTTCTATTTAGCTAAATATTGATTGATGTACGCGTACAATAGAAAAATCATCACTTGAATATCTAAACAAAACTATCTTTAGGATGATTATACTTTTTTTTTCGACTTTCATTATTCATCTGTCGATTGATGAATAGATCGAAACGCTCCGATGTATACTTACCTCGAATTAAAACGCTAACGAACGTAAAGGAAAAAAAAAGCCAAAGGTAGATTGAATGAATAATACTACTGATTTATTTCAATCGAGAAAAAAATATCGAATGACAAGAACAAAAAGAAAAAGACGAATGAAAGAAGAAGAAGAAGAAAAAAAGAAGAACGAAATTGTACGTTTATCTGAAGAATTCATCATTATTGATGCACCTGTGATTTCATGCATTCGATTTGATTTTTTTCAATAAATTCAATTAAACTATTTAAATAATCGTCAGTATTTTTATTCGAACAAGTTCCTGGCCAAGTTTCTAACGTAAAATCCGGTCCATACAACGAGAAATAATCATGTTCAGGTATATCATTATCTAACTTTGCATTTAAACATAATCCTACGATCGATGTCCATAGACGAGCCGTATCTGCATGATTATATCCTCCCCCACCTAATATCAACATTGGTTTATTCAATTGAATAACTTCATCGAGACAATTGAGGATTGATTTCGTTGTTAGATTGAATGACTTCATTGGATCATTGAATAATGTATCAGCACCACATTGAACAACGTAAACATCCGGTTGAAATGTTGAATTTATTTGCGGTAGAAGACGTGAGAATATCATTTGATATTGTTGATCATTGATTCCGTGTTGTAATGGAATATTTATATTAAAACCTTTGCCCCATGTTTCACCGATTTCATTTAATCCACCGGAATTCACAGGAAAAAATCCAAGTTCATATTTATGAAACGAGACAGTTAACACTTTCGACGAGCAATAAAAAGCCTCTTGCACACCTAAAATAGATTGTTTACACGAAAAAAAACACGCATCAATATCGACAATCATCAAAGATATTCAATCAGATAGAAGCTAACTAAGTCAGCTAGTTGATTTTTATGATTAAACCAAAGGAAAAAAAACGACGAGAGAGGACCTTGAAATTAGTTTTAATCCAACGTTGTTTTTTTTTTATCGACTTACCATCTCCGTGATGTAAATCGAAATCAATATAGCAAATCCGATTAAATTTCTTTCGTAATTCATTTATTGCGAGAACGATATCGTTGACATAGCAAAAGCCAGACGCTTCAGATCGCTCTAAACCCGATTTTAATTGGATGCGTGTATTTGTTATTTTTACTTTCTCTTCGAATCAATCTTTACTTGCATGATGCCAGCCACCAAAAAAATTAATCACTGTAGTATTTGCCGAGGAATTAAGATATCGTGCTGCGGTGATTGACGCACCACCGATTAATTGACCTGTTTTTCAAAGAGAAACGAAAAGGAATAAGATTAATTTTTATTGAGATTTACAAAAATACGAACAAAATGAAGGCAATTGTTCGAATGGAGGACATTCGTAACCGATCTTATAGAAATCCATTTGCTCTTTGTATGTTAATTGATCATCGGAATCAATATTCGAGATGAAGCTAAGAAATTCTAAATAATCTTGATCATGTGCAGTTAGAAGTTCTTTTTCACTCGCTAATTTCGGTTTAACATAATGAAAATGTTCGTGTTTATCGAGATTATAGGCTTGAATAAGTTTATCAACAAGAATTGATCGATGACGAATTTTATCGATATTATCAAGAGATTCATGAAGTTCTGTCGATGTTACATAAAGAATATCTTTCATATTTAATAATCTTTAACAAAAAGAAAAACCGTGGCCATAAAATATTTTCTTTTTCTTTTAAAAAAATCTCGAAAAAACAACAACCGGTAAAACAAAAAGCAAAGTTAACAAGAATAAAAACATAAGACAACGATTATTTCGCACAGATTGACTCAATAATTCTTCGACATGTTCATTTAATTGCTTTCGAAATGGTTCAAACGAAAATTTCTGTTGAACATGTTGTTTTCCTTGTTCACCCATTTGTTTCGATAGATTCTCATTGATCACAAATTCTTTCATTCGTCGTGCAAAATTCTCTTCAAGCGGTTCCTTACATAAATATCCCGTTTTTCCATCGAGAATTGTTTCCAACGGACCACCAGTTGCCGTGGCAATGACAGGCCGACCTGCTTGCATGCCTTCTAACGGCACAATGCCGAAATGTTCGAAACTTGGCGTGTAGAGAACGCAATGGCATTTCGATAGATATTCACGTTTTTGTTCATCGGAAAACGAACGAACGAATGTGATTAAATTCGAATTCAGATTATGTTTAGTTGCCAGTTGATTTAATTCGTCGAAATACTCGACATTTTCGTTTAAACGAGGATCATAACCGCCGATCATAAACAAATGAATGGATTTCGATGATGAATTCTGCAGTGATTGATGAAGACGAGCGAACGCTTCGATGGCTAATGATAAATTCTTCTTTCGTTCGAAACGATTTATCGAAAGGAAATTAATTGATTTTTCATCGGCATTCGATGCCGATGGCAGTTGATCTGGAATTGTTGGATAGAGAATTTGCACGGGAATTTTCGATGAAATATGTTTTTCAAAAACAGACTTTGTAAACGCACTATTCACTAAAATACGATCAGCTAAACAAGTTGTCCAATTCTGAATAAAACAAAAAACAAACAAAAGTCTTTTCGATAATCATTTCAATTCGAATTCTATACTTCAAATGTATCAATAGGCCATCGATAGATTTTCTTCAATAAAGATTCTCGTTTTGTTAACAAATGATCCGGATAATGACAATAGAATAACACTGGCTTAGGACTTAATTTTAATATTGGTATACAAGCACTTATTTGATCGCAAATAAATAGATCATAGGAATTTGTTGTCGATCGAAAAACAAGAACATAAATAGCGAGAAGAATAAATCTTATATAAGCACACAGAGCATTGAATCTGCCGAAGAGATTTCGTGGAAACCATGAACATGCAACAAAAACATCTAATTGACCGTTTCGTGTTTCATCGAAACAACGTTTTTTATCATGAAAATTCGTGTACATATCGACTTCATGTCCCGATGCTTTCAATGCTAATGCAATGTCAACTATCAATCGTTCGGCACCGCCAAGACCTAAATCCGGATGAAGAATTGCGATACGTGTCATTGATTTACTGATTTTCAATCAATCTAAAATTCTCTTCGATAAACAACGATGATAATCAAATGAAAGTTAAATATTTATTTGAATAATACTGCGAATGACCAACAAATAGGGAAATAAAGGCCGTTGCAAGTGAGAGAGAGAGAGAGAGAAAAAGGAAAGAGAGAAGCATGAATTGAAATATACAAATAAATAAAATCACGTTCATGGTTAAACAAACAACAGCAGAAACAAAAAAAAAGATTTCTGGTAGAAAAATACAACAAATAGATATACAATTAAAGGAAATGAATGAGTTTTCAAATGAAAAAAAAAAACAAGACGGATTTATCTAGTGTAGTCAAGAGAGAAAGGGAATAATGTTGAATGAAACGACAAAAAATAGATCTGTACGAGGTAAATGCATTGATTAAGTATTGAAATCAGATCAACAAAAAAGACCATCACCATCTGTCAACTAAAACAATCCGAAAACAAGAAATTAATCATTCGATTGAGTGAGTTTAGTTGAAAATAAATACCCAAACAAGATTAGATTTTCAAGAAGCGTTACCATTGACATTGACCTTTAAAACACACAAAACAACAAAATGACATCAAGCATCAAGATGATAGCAACGAAATATATTTAGTTGAGTTATTCTCAAGTCAACGATGAAAACGAGCGTGTTCCATTACTTACAGTGGAAATTGGTAATGATTTTTCTCGCTGTTCGTATTCTTGTTTCGATGCTAAATGTTCCTGAATAATTTTCGTTCGAATTTCGGTCTAAATAGATTTTTTTTTCAATTTGAAGAAGAGAGAAAAACAAAACAAGAATCGAATTTACAAGTTCTTTTAATTGATTATAGATTTGTTGTTTTTCGGTATTTAATTTCTCGATCATATCCGTTCGGCCGTGATTACTTCGATCCATTTCGAGATCACCTATTTGAGAATCTTTTTCACTTAGTTCGCCTAATAACTTCTCTTGTCTAAAAGAACAAAGTTTTGTTCGAAGTGTTTTCGCGATTTGCTGTGTTTTTTTACTGAGAAATAAAAGCGTTATCAAGATGTTTGATTTGTTCTTCGAGTCGTTGTTCGTATTGACGTTTTCGTTCGTCTAATTGACTTTGTAATTGAGGAATTATTTGTGATTGATCATGATTTTCATTTCGTAAATGTTCAATTTCATTTTGCAGATTTTTAATCTAAAAAAAAACAATAATAAACGGTTAAATCTGAAAAAAAAAGTTACTTGTTTTTCTAAAGTTTCGATTTTTTTCTTCAATTGTGTCATAGCAAATTCTCTTTCCGTTGTAATCTGAAGACTTTCTCGAACAGCTTGTTCGAGTTCGTCGATTCGATGTTGTTTTTTATTCAATAATTCATTATTAAATTCATTCGTTTGATTGGTTTGATCTAAATTGGAATTCTTCTGTTGTTCGAGATTATCTTGAAGATAATGAATTTCCTTTCTCATTTCGTCTCGTTCGAATTCTAATGAAGATATTCGTTCTTGTAACGAACGATTTTCGATTTCGAATTTATTCGGTTCACTAGAATCCGTTGGAACTTTTTTCAAACTCGATATTTGTTGTTCAAGCGACTGAATCTGCGTCTCACGTCGTTGTATAAATGATTTACTATTATTTAATTGCTCTTTTAGCTCGATAATATGATTCTAGAAAAGAAAAAAAACGACAGTGAAATGAAGAATAAAGATTGAAGTGTGCGTCTATGTACTTGTCCTTCGTAGTAATCTTTTTCTTTCTGTTCAAGTTTGAATCTTGTTTCTTGAAGCGTTTTCTTAAGTTGTTCGATATCTTCTTGATGTTCGACATCGGACGTATGTTTTTGTTCTCGTAGTTTCTCAATGAGTCGTTCTTTTTCGGCGATTGTTGTTTCGAGATTGGAAACAAGTGTATTCGTTGTAATTGATGATTGAGGTTGAACAGTAACTGAACTTGCTGTGGTCGTTACAGCTGAGAGTTTGGCTCGTGTAAGAGCGATTTGATTCGATTTATCACGAATTTGTTCTTCGAGATTTTCGATTTTTCGATTGAGAACATTGATTTTTCTATCACGAATGTCTAATTGTTGTTTGTTTTCTTGTAAATCGTATTCACGTTGTTGTCGATCGAGACGTGTCGATTGAATTTTCGAGTTTTTCTTCTCGATAATCGAATCTTTTTCTTTCAATCGCGTTCGAAGATCGTTAATCTACAAGAAAAACACAACAGTCATACGATAAAATTTCCTCAGGGACTCGACAAAAAACAGTAATCCATACTTCCGATTGGATCATATTAACTTGTTGATCTTTGATAAGAATCGATTCTTTGAGAATAGTAATATAATGTTGAAGATCTTTTTCTTTACTCTCATAAGTATCAACTTTTGCTCTGAGTGTCACACATTCATTGTCCTTTAAATGAAGATCGTTTAAACGATGTTCGTATTTGTCTTTTAAATCTTGATATTGTTTTTGTAATTCAATATTGGACGGGTTCGATTCTGGAATTGTAACGACAGGAGGCACGGATGAATGATGTTGGTAACGAGATTTATCTAATTCATCTCGTAAGTGTTTGATTTGTTGTTCAAGTGATTGAATATGTGTATCCTATTCGAGCAAGAAAAAAACAAGAAAATTTTTTGGAAAAGGAGATAAAACATGAAAATCGAACTTGTTTCGAACGTTTTTGATGGTCGTTTATTAATAATTGATATCGACAGGATTCATCTTTTCTCAGATTTCGTTCTTTTTTGAGTTCAGGACTCCAAAATGTTTTGATACTTTTCATAGTTGCATTTAATTGTTCTTTGGTTAATTTAAGATCATGTTCTAATTGTTGAACATAATTCGAATTCCGATCGTATTGATAATAATTTAACGGATTGTAATCGGACGGTTCATCGGCGTAGAACGATGAGTTTGTTGTTGATGAACGATTGAGATATTCGTGTGTTGGTTGCTGATAAAGAACATCAGCACTTCCATGACGTTGATGATTGTGACGATTTAATGTACGGCGTGGTTGATGAACATGTTCGCCTGCCGATTGAGAAATCGTTCGTTTCGATGGAAATGAATCAATTGGCGGAGTTGCTCGAGTTTTTACTGTTGCTGTTAAAACTACTGGTGTTTCTACTGCAGGTGGTGGTGGTGGTGGTGGTGCAGGTCCTTTTTTAGGAGTAGTTGGTAGATAAGTGATTTCAGTTTCGATATCATCCTCAAGTTCAGTTTTTAATAATTCATGAGTAATTGGTGTAGTCTATTGATTGAAAAAAAAGTATATTTATTTTGTAAAAAGAAAATTAAAACTTGAAACCTGTTGAGAATGACTCAGCGGCGATGAGGACGAAGCTGATGAGGAGGATGAAGATGAATTCGTTCGAAATGATTTGCATTGAATAAATGTTGTTGTTGATTCGATCGTATTTGGCATTGATTCTTCTTGTTGAGAAACAATCGATGTTGCATTCGCACTATCCAATAAAAGCAAAGGCGTTGAACTAAGATCGCCTTAAACCAAAGAAAAAAATCGTTTTTTTTTTCGTCTAATAAATCAATTTTCTCTCCTACCAAGACTATTGGACGTACAGACAGGTAGCAGAGAATTGTTTTTATTATTATTAGTCGTGTTATTTTCGATTTGAATGACACTTGAGATCGAACTATTCGAAATCGATGGAATAACGATTGAATTTTTTCTAACCAATGAGTTTTCTGTTGTTGTTGTTGTTGTTGTCGTTGATTGAACGACATCGACATTTGAATTGTCAATTGGATTCGAATATTGATCATTTCGAATGAGAGTTATTTGATCATCGTTTAAGAGAATCTCCGTCATGACATCATTCAATAAAACATGACTAAATTCAAACTAATCAAACTTGATGGAATTATCAATTCTTTCCGTTCGAAACGATCGAAGAAAAGAAGAAGAAGAAAAAAACGCGATTATTATTCTTATTTTCTTTTCTTCCTCTTTGCATGTTCTGTTTGTTTCTTATCTGATCAAGTCAACGGTTTCGATTTTCCGCCAATAAGAATTCTTTTCGCTCCAAATGCATTGCCGTTTTACATCGAAGAAATCGTGTCGATCAATCCCCGACAAATGAAGGCATCGCCATCGACAGATTCATCATTAATGGACGAAACATACTTACGTCGATTGTTTTAAATAAAGATCGCGTGCTTTTTCTTTTCTCTTGATCATTAACGAATCCTATTAACTGTAGCTTTTTTTTCTTCTTTGGCTTGATTTTTTTAAATAACTAATGGATAAATATGAAAAAATCAAAAAAATCGGCGAAGGTTCCTATGGTCAAGTTTTCAAATGTCGAAACAAGGAAACGAATGAAACTGTGGCGATTAAGAAATTCATCGAATCCGATGACGATCCAGCGATCAAACGAATTGCTATGAGAGAAATTCGAATGTTAAAAGTAAATTTCCGAAATCTGAAAAAAACAAACCAACGAACGATTTTGCGTTTCTTCTTCAGCATTTAAAACACGAAAATTTGGTTAATCTCATTGAAGTTTTCAAGACCAAACGAAAACATAAATTACATTTAGTTTTCGAGTATTGTGATCGAACAGTTCTCGACGAACTTGAATCACATCGAAATGGGTACGAAGAGGATTGAGGCGATGCGTTTGATGACTTAGTTTTCGTTTTTTCAGTGTTCCGGAAATGTTGATCAGAAAAATCACGTATCAAGTTTTGAATGCGGTCGATTTCTGTCATCGACACAACGTAAGATCACTGATTTTGAATAGAAATTCAACATTTTTGCTTTCTCTCTAGTGTATTCATCGTGGTAAGAGATTGATTTGAGTGAAAACTAGTTTCTGTTTATGATTTTTTCATTTTTCTGATGTCAAACCGGAGAATATTTTGATTACAAAACAAAATATTGTTAAATTATGTGATTTTGGCTTTGCACGATTGATGAGTAAGTCTTGAGAGTGTTTGTACGACGAACGAATTGATTTCAATGAGAAAATTTAGGTCATCAAGTCGAAATGACCGATTATGTTGGTATGTTTTTGTTTGTGTTGACGAAGAAAAACAAACATTGAGGATTTATATTTAGCAACGAGATGGTATCGAGCACCGGAGTTATTAGTGGGCGATCGACAGTACGGAACTGCAGTTGATGTTTGGGCGATTGGTTGTGTCTTTTGCGAACTGTATTCGGGCGTACCGTAGGTGTTTCGATTGCTGTTTTTAGGGCAAAGAAAAGAGGGAAATTAAATTTTTAGTATTTGGCCCGGCAAATCAGATGTCGATCAACTATATTTAATTCGAAAAACACTTGGTAACACGCTGTTTTTTTTTCGAGGAGAAGAAAAATGTCAAGAGCTTTTTATTTAATTAGGTAATTTAATTGATAAACATATTATAATTTTAAAACAAAATCCACATTATAAAAATATTCATATACCTGAACCTGATACAATCGAACCGTTGGAACAGAAATTTCCATATGTTTCCGAGCAAAGTCTAGATTTTATGAAGGTTGATTTCTTCTTGAATCGAACGAGCAAACGACATTATTTATTCTTTTCGTTTTCAATAGAGTTGTTTAGTAATGGATCCTGAGAAACGTTTTACCTGTGGGCAACTATTGCAGCATCCGTACTTCGATGGATTTACAAATGAATTCGATCGTGAACGAAAAGAACAACAAAAACAATTCCATCGCGAACAACAAAAATTATTACAACAATCGAAATATCAAAATAATATGTATGCCACAGGTGGTGGACCGACAAAACAAAATCCAGGCGTAAGTCTATTTCTTTGTTCGATGAGAATTTATTTCAATGAGAAAAAGGAAATGATTTCGATTCGATTGGAAATGACTGACTAATCAATATTTCTTTGCAGCATTTTCCGTCTTTCTCACGGAATCAAGATCTCGAAGGCAACAACACGCCAGCGTCCGACGAACGAGCTGGACGAACTTTTCATTTGCCAAATCTCTGTACGCAAGACACGACATACGTTTTTTTTCCCAACATAACAAATCAATAAACATAAAACAAAATACGCGAATATCGTTGCAAATGCTTTCATTCACATCTCATCGATTCCGCTTTTTCTCTCTTTTTCTCCTCACCTGTTCATCGCACTTTCGACACCTATGTTTTGAAAAATCGAGATTTTCATTCGAACATCGATTGATTGATTGTTTGTTTGTTGTCTATTTAGAAAAATCTTCCAAGTTTGATGGGTATAACAGGCACACAATTACCGAATATGCATCCAACAATGACAACAGGTAACAATCCGCAAGATTATTTAAGACCTAGCCGATTGGAACTCTATCTCGATCCAGATCAACGTCTTCAAGTACCTAAAACTCGTTTTGTTAATCCTCAACATCCGAATCTTTCGACAAACAATGATCTTGATTCGTCCATAAAACCATCGCCACCAAACAAACGTTTAGCTTATGGAGAAAATTTCACTCATTTTCCAAATATTTAAAATCCACGAATTTGCCTTTTTTTTCTTCTTCTTCTCATTTGCAAAACCGAAAAAAAAACTCTTCTTTGATGTTGTTGTTCTTGTTTGTTTATCTCATACTTTGTGATGATAATTCTACCCGTCAACAAAATAAATTCATTTTGTTTCATTGTCTCATAACAATTTTTTTTCTTGTATAGTTCTTTTTTTTCTTCGTGCTTTATTTCTTATAATTACGTTTAATCGCGTTTGCATATTTTATTTTCAAACAAGAAAACAAAATAACACATTGAACCATTTAATACAAAAATGTCTTTTGATTGTCAATCTAGAACTGGAACCGGTGTGCCATTCACACCATCACTAATAGTATTTCCAAGACTAAACTGCTTACATAGTAATTTATGTTTTATTTTCGTTTTGGGTTGATATTGGTTGGGTTTTTTCAAAGCATTGATAGCCTCTTAAAAAGAATTTGAAAATTAGTTTTTTTTACACAAAATATCTATTCATTTTCCAGTTCGATCAGCTAACTAAATTCTAAAAATCATCGGATAGTTTCATGCGAGACAGAGGTCACTCTTGTACATCGACAGTCGGTATTTTTGTGATTCCTTTATGCTTATACCAATTGCGTTGTTTGTTGATGCTATCTCTTCTCGTTTCGTTTTTTTTTACCGAGTAGCTAACTAAAAAGTAAAAGAAAACGCATAGATATGTGACTTTGCTTATCAATCACAAGAGTTTTTCAATAAAACTTGAAATCTAATTTTTCAGATCTTCTTCTTCTTCTGTCTGTCGAAGATGTCTGTGACAAATCTCGAACAAGTCAATTTAGGTCGAGTACCTGTAAGATTTGATTTGATAGTAGAAAAACACATTTCATTTTATCTTGTCGCTTTCAAGGCTTATTGTGCTCGAGTGAATGTCAATGGAATTCAACGAACAAAAGAAGATTACGTTAAACAACAAATATCGACAGTATTTTCTTCGAATACTTTCGAAGCGTTATTAATCAACATCGAACAATTACGTGCGAAACTTTTACAATTAGGATGTTTTCGTGAAGTAACGGTTGTTATTGATAAATCTCAAGGTTTGAGAAATCCAATTCAATTGATTGTTTAATAAGTTTTTTTTTGTTTTTTTTCAATTAAATTAGATTCTAAAGTTGAGAATAGTTATGATATAACTTATGTAACTCATGAACATCGACCGATTTCTGGAGGAATTAATACCGCAGTTGGACAAAATGAAGGTTCACTTGTAAGAAATCACAATTGAGAAAGACATTTGATTTGTTTATTATTGTTTCTTAGTGCACTAATTTCTCTCTACCGAATCTATTTGGTCGTGGAGAAAAATTAGGTGTTGATTATTCTTATAGTAATCGTGGAAATACTGAAGGAAGAATTTATTATACAATGCCGACAAAACTCGATCCAAATAGACAGTAATTCGAAATTAAACTGTTCGATTTCATATAAAGAAAACAATTTTTTAAAAAACTAGATTATCTTTTTCATTATTTCGAAATTCTTTTGATAATATCTGGAGTTCATTTAAACAAGATGATCATGGATTAAATGTTTCTTACAATGTAAAAAAAAAACGATTTCTTTTTTCTGATTGAATATGTTGTGAATAGATTCCGCTTGGCATCGTTCCGAATGCAGTTCATACATTTACATGGGAAGGTGTTTGGCGTTCAGTTCTTGCAGCAAGTCCCGCAACTTCTCTTGACATTCGAAAAGATGCCGGTCATTCATTAAAATCTTCATTAAAAGTTCGTTTTTGTTTCGATTATCTTTTGATTCGAATCTTTGTTTATGATTTAGTATACAGCAACGATTGATAATCGTGATCATCCTGTAATTCCTCAACGTGGATCTTATTCTCAAAGTTCTCTCGAATTAGCTGGTCTTGGTGGTGATAGTCAATTTGTAAAATGGTCAACTCAACATCAAGTCAATTATCCGTTACCGATGAAATCGATTGTTCAATGGTGTTTATCGGCTGGAGCTATTTGGCCGCTTTTACAAGGAAGAAATCAAACAATTAAAGTCAATGATCGATTTTTTCTTGGTGGACCGTTGAATGTTCGTGGTTTTGATTACCATGGAGCAGGACCACATAGTGACGGTTTGTTGACTTTCTTCGATTTCGAATTCGAATGCAAATGTTGACGATTTAGGTGCAGCATTAGGCGGTGATTGCTATTGGGCAACAGGTCTTCATCTTTATACTCCACTTCCATTTCTCTATCATCGAGAAAGTCTAATGAATCATGTTCGAGTTCATTATTTCGCAAATGCAGGAAATGTATTCAATATTCAACCTATAAGTAAACTTGGAGATTCTTTAATTCTTGATTTATCGTCTTTCGTTTAGATTCAGCTCAAACATTGATTTCACAATTCACGAATGCCACTCGTCTATCATGTGGCTTTGGTGTTGTGTTAAATCTAATGAATGTCGCTCGATTAGAATTAAATTATACATTACCATTATGGAAACAAACTCAAGATCGGTTTGTTAAGTTGTTTAAAATAAAAATTCTATTGATTTGTTTTCTTTTAGAACTATCAAAGGTTTTCAATTCGGTGTTGGATTTACATTTATTTAAGATTCATAGAATAACAGAACAGACTAGTTTCTCCATTTTAAATTTGTTTGTGTGTCACTTTTTTTTGTTCGAAACCGATATGTAGAAAGATTTTCTAGGAAAAAGAAACAAAAAGCCACAAATTTTTGACTTTAAATCTCACTTCTAAAAAGCTAATTGATATTTTTTTTCTATCGGCTATTTTTTAGTTGTCAAAGCAGACCAATTTTTGAATAAACATAGATAAGAGAATGGTGATTCGATATTCAAGTTTCAATGAATTTCATTTTCAGTCTTGGCTAGATTTGTAGATAAAAGACAATAAAAAAAAGAAGGAAATATGGATGATCAATCACCTTGGATGATTATGCAAGAGAGGGCTTCAGTTTACGGTAGATCTCCTGCATCTGTTTGGACTGATCGTCGACAACATTTACTTGTTTTTGAATATCAAGCAACTAAGAATGGAACACTATCATCATCTACTTTGACATTAAATATTTCAGACATATCGAGTATAAGTAGTAAATGTTCAGGACCAACAGTTGATACATTCAATATTAGTAAGTGTAATGTTTAAAAAATGAGATTGGTTTTTATTTGTGAATCAGTTAATCTTGAGCGTATTCATTATATTCAACGAGGTGGAAATCTGACAACACGTCGTTCAGCTCGAAATTATTCCCAAACAAATAAATCTGAGCTTCCTGAACGAAACAATGATCGAATCATAGAAATCTTCTATTCAACTGAGGAGCCTCGATCGGAATATCTTTATAGAAGTATCAGTTTTCAATTGAACAAGACCGGTTGGACAATTGAGTGGAGATTTATTCGTTGAATTCGAATCAATTCTTTTCCTAGGTAATGAGCTTGAAAAATGGATGAATGCACTCTATGTAGTTATTGACGAAGCAAAAACTATAAACGAAACCGGAAGACGCAATAGGTTTGAATTGAGTTCGTTGTTTGCTGTCGATTGAATTTCGTTTTTACAGATGGTTATTACGTGAATATGAAAAACTTCGAAATTCATCGAAAGGTCTCACAGTTGACTCGATTAACGGTTGGCTCAATTCTCATCTTGGCATTGTCGGAGAAAGAAAACAAATTCAAGACATCATTACTGATAAACAGCAATCATATGAGACCAGTGAGATAACAGATTCAATTTTCAAGAAAATCTATTCTAAGTTCTATAATAATCAGCAAACGGTTTGTTGAATTGACTTTTTGTTTTCGATGGAAAATAACGAAATCGAATTTTAGACTTTGATGCAAACTCTTATGTCGGATTTAATTGAGCGCGAGTAAAACAAAAAGCGAATTCGTTGATTTACTTTGTAATTGTTTTTCTTTTCAGAACTATCAATCTTCGTAATTTGATATTACGCATAGGAAATAACCGAGAAGATCTAATCGATGAAGAGTCGAGAAATATTAGAAATTTCTTAAAAATTGATCAAAATGGAAATGAGATTCCTCTTCTAGCTGTAAAATTAAAATCAATTGTTTGAAATGAATTCTGTTTTTTAATCAATTAGTGTGCGAATTATCTTTGGTCAGATGGAAATTCAGTATTCAATCCATTTGTTCGTACGACAGTGACCGATGATATGAATCAACCATTGAATCATTACTGGATTTCTTCAAGTCATAATACGTAATTATTCAAACTATAAAAACAAACGAAAAATCTACTTTCATTTCGAATAGTTATTTAGCTAAAACCCAAATATTTAATCCAGCATCACATCATTGTTATATTCAAGCTTTATTACAAGGTTGTCGATGCATTGAAAGTAAAGTTAATTGAAAAAAATTGTGTTTATCCATGATTTTCATTGGAATAAATTCAGTTGATGTTGTCGATGGTCGATTTGGACCGGAACCTGAAGTCACTCATCGCAATACTCGAGTCAAACCGATTCCATTACGAGAAGTTCTTGAATCCATTCATGATTATGCTTTCGTTACAAGCGAGTAAAGAATTTCGCCAATTGAAAACCAAGCAGATCATTCGAGAAAGGAAATATTTTCAGATATCCATTGATTATTTCAATCGAAAATCATTGTTCATCGGAACAACGATCGATTATGGCCAAAATGTTCATCGAAATCTTCGGTGGTAAGATGACGTTCGATTTTGATTTTTCATTTCGTTTTCTCCAATGAAATCAATACAAAAAAACATGAATTGTCGAGTAGACTATCTTCTTCGATCGCCTTTGGATCCGAATGAAAAACATTTGCCTTCCCCTTTTCAATTGAAAAGAAAAATTCTTCTCAAGGTATTCTAGCTGCTCATTAGTTTTCTAATTGCTTTGATAAAAGAAAAAACAAAGTTATTTCTTAACTCATTGATCGAAAAATAGGATTCCAAAGTAAACAATCCGTCTGTCGTGGGCACACAAATCAATCCCGAGCCCGAAGATGTTCCAGGTGTTCCGTCTCCGGGCATCGACGGACGTCTTCAATTCTACGATTGCAACAAACAAGTAATTTGAACAAAAAAAAAAGCCGAATAGAAATCGATTCTGTTTAGAAATGGTTTTGGTATAAATATTCATTGATGGTTGATGATTTATTTCTTGAAAAAGATGGTGAAGTTCAAACAGAAAAATTCCCCGACGATGATTTTACTGATGAAGAGGATAATATCGATCAAAATCAAGAAGTAAACGAGGTTCAATTCAATGACGAATTGATATTTTCTTGAGAACGAATATTTTTTTGTTAGATAGTTCAAAATCTTAAACTAACACAAGTTTGGTTTCATGGAAATATTTCTCATCAAGTCGCGCGTTCATTAATACTGTCAAATGCAGCTCACGAAATCGGAACATTTCTCGTTCGAGAAAGTTCAAACAAACTCTGCTATTGCATCACATTTCTGTAATATTCATTCGAAAGATTCAGTGTCGTAGAAAATTGTTTTGTTCTAGTGCAATGAATTCCGAAGTAAAAAGTATTGAAGTTCATGAAAGTGAAGACAGTGCAGGCAAACGTTTCTATTCGATATCACAAATACAATTCGAATCAATACCCGATCTTATTTGTCACTATCGAACATACGATTTTGCTGAAATATTCAATGAAACCAAACGAACTTTATATCGACTAGGTCGACCGTTACCTCGGCCAACGTATAAACAAGAATTAGAAAGGCAACCTTGGTATCAACCGAAATTATCACGAAAACAAGCGATTGAGCTTCTTCAAAATGTATGAGAATTATTTTGATTTGGAATTATTTTTAGTAACTGGTGTAAATGAGAATTTAGATTGGAGAAGAAATGACATTTCTCATTCGTGAATCGTTCAAACCACCTAATCACGACTATTCATTGAGTGTTTTTGTCTATGATACAATTCGTCATTTGCCAATCTATCGTGATGGAGAAGATTTAATGTTAATGTCGAAATCGTTTACTGGTTTAGTCGAACTTGTTGAATATTTTTCTCAAAATCCAATTTTCGATAGCTTAACTCTGCAGAAAGCAGCTAAATCCTATGACGAGTTTCTCAATGCTGGACGTCGAACGGAACAAGAAGAAAAGAACAAAGATAGAATGTTTCAACAATCTTTAGACAATATTCTTACATTCAAAGTTTCAACACTTACAATAAGTTCGATATTAGACTATTTACTCAATGAAGTTTTACACAGTTTTTTCTCTGATTCATCTAGCTAAAATTGATAAAGATCAAAATGATAAAACATTTCAAGCGAAACTAGTCGTTCAAGAGGAACAGGAACAATCCAAAGACAAGCATTTACTCTTAAAATTTGAGGATTTGAAAGATTTAGAAGCGTTTCTACTACTATTTAAACAACGAATAACACCAAATCGTCCACAACAAGATACTTTGCCTTCGATAACTTATCCCGAAAAGTCTCAAATTAAATCAAATGTTCCGCTTCAATCATCAGCAGGCATTCAAGAATTCAGTCAATTGATCGTTTATTGTCAAGGAATGAAATTAAAAGACTTGTGTGTCAATAAAGCATCGGATCTGTTAGCAAAGACAATTTCATTCAAGGAAATGATTTCATTGAATTCAGTGAAAGCAGCAGCATTTTGTACGGACATGGAATCGATGATTGCGTAAAAAAGATTTCTATTTTCAAAATCCACGTCTTCATATTCTATCTTCTCCATAGATTCAATCAAGGTCATTTCACGAGAGTTTATCCGGATTTTTCCAAGAAATCTTGGAGTTCATATAATTTCGAACCGCATCCATTTTGGTTAGCTGGATGTCAAATGGTTGCATTAAACTTTCAAATGCCTGGTTCGTCTCTTATCTTTCATTTTCCAAGTCTATGAATCGACTTTGTCTAGATCGTCCGATGCATATCAATGCCGGTCGATTTGCTGCTAATGGCGGGTAAACTTCGTCTTTCTTTTTATCATCATGATTTGCCAAGTGATGATTTTCAGTTGTGGTTTTATTCTAATGCCAAATTCAATTCGTTCGTCTCGAACTAAAACCTCTCCTCTCTCGCTCAAACTTCGTATTGTTGCCGTTCGACATGTGCGCACAATTCAAGCGAAAAGTATCGTTAAAATTCATGTCAAAGTAACGATTATTAAGAAACAAAAGTCAGGAGAAACTCTAACATTAACAAGTAAATCGTTTGATTGATTCGAAAAACTACAAACGAATGACTTTCGTTCGTTTTCTTTTCCTTCGAATTGTAAAGCAATTATCAATGGACCATGTGGCATTTGGGAATCAAAACACTCATCAAAGCATCACGATCAATTGCATTCATATTTAACTATCAAATCCGACGACAGTGAAGTCGATTTGATCTATTTCGAAGTGTGGACAGACAATCAGGAATTTTGTGGACAAGCTGTTGTACCTCTATCGTGCTTGAAAACAGGTTTTCCTTCTTCCTCTTCTTTTGTATTTATCCAAGATTTTGCATGTTTAGGCCTTCGATCTGTTCAATTGTATGATAGATTCAATGAACGTTTAGATATGAGTGCTCTTTTAATTGATATACATCCTGATTCTGGTAATTTTCGACTATCCATGAATTTCTATGAAATATTTTCATTTATGTTAGCGACAATTAATTCAAGGACTCAAGTACAAAGTTCGAATTAACCTAATACAATTCACCTTTTTTTTTACGACGAACAACAGCGAGAAAAGATTATGATCATCGTCCAAAATGTTATTACTTTCAATTTTTTGCGTTTTTTTTTTCATACACATTCACTCTTTCTCTCTCTCTCTCTCTCTCTCATTCACTCGCTCTCCGTCATTCACATTTTTTCGTTTTACTTTATGCTGTCTTCAGGAAAATAGAAAATGTAATTTGATTTTATGCAAGTCAAAGAAGCACAGCACGCACACCTGTATGATGGGAACAAAATAGTCCGAGAAAAGGAGACGGTGAAAACGAGCGAAAGAGAGAGAGAGAGAGTAAAATGCGATTTGATATTTCTTAACGTTATTTTCTTGTCTTTGACGATTTTTCTTTTTAATTATATCACATTGACGTTAATCTTCGTTTTTTTTCTTTCTTTCTTCTTGTTTCATCAATATTGGACACCTTGTTTTGCATTTTCTCTCCCTCTCTTTCGTTGTTCTGTTTGGTATGTTGAAAGAAGTATTGTATCTTCTGTTCTTCGTTGTTTCTGTTTCTCTTCTGGTGAGATCTGTCATTTCGATGTTTCAAGGACAATGAAATAAGAACGAGTGTCAACATACTTCATTTCATCGTCTATTTCTTTTGACGTATTCTTCACAACTGATGATGTCTGTTGAAAGGTGTCACATCAGCGAGTGTACTATTTCGTTATTCTCTCAGAACAAAAAAACCGAAGAAAGAGAGCAAAAAACAAAATGGACAAAGAACAATGCAAAAGAAAAGTTCATTTTCTCTTGTCATTATTTCATTCCATTAGCGATCCTTCATCATCATCATCATCAAAACCATTAACATCAACACCTTGCTTTTTTCTAGTGATTTTTTTTATGACTGTATGCTAGTTGATTTTGTATAAAACGCGTGCTGTTAGATGATTGGCAAGATAGGGAAAAAACGCGTGAGAGAAACGAAGGTTTGCACAGCCCCGGACGTCCGTGTTCGTCTGCACGAGTATGCTTCTCGAATTGCATTGGATACCTCTTTGTCTTTCCTTGGTTGCTGCCGTGCGTAATTGAGTACCTCGTGTACCAGTCGTCTACATGTCTGTATATCAGAAGACCAAGGACAGGAAAAAAGAAAGAAACAGAACGAGCAAAGAAAAGAAAGAACAAACAAAGATACGAACGAACGAACGAAATATTTTGAATATTAATACACGCCCTCTTACATGGTCTATATGTGATTATGAAGAGCAGACGAGCTTGTGCGATCTTTTTTCCTTTCGCTTCGTATGTATTTAATGGTTTGCCTCTCGTCTTTTCTGTCGTTGTGTATAGGTTTGTCATGTAATACTCGAGTAACTAGAAAAGAAGAAAAAGAAACGAGAAAAAAAGGCAAAATGCTGCAAGATGCGATACATCTATCCAATTCGGAGAGAAGAAAAAAAGCGAAGAACGATTTTTTTCTGCTTTTTTCGATGTAAAAAAAGAGAAAAAAAACGCTGGGCTAAAGGAAGAGGGTGATAGGGAGATGGAAGAAAAAGAGAAACGGCGAGGCGCGTGCACTAATCACGTCCTTGAACGGCTCGTTCGCGCTCTCTCGATGCCACTGTAGGCGTTCGTGGGTTCCGACTGCGCACAAAAACGAGTATGAGAATAAGAATAAAAAAGGAAGATGATGAAGAAACTTTCCCCTTGTGTGTGTGTGTGTATGAGTTCTCTACTTTTCTTACTCTTACTTTGTCTCTCAGCATCTTCTCTCTCTCTCTCTCTCCTCTCAATTGAAGTCAATCATCAGCTGTATATTCTAGAAAACCATTCTCTTTTTTATTCATTGTCGTCGATGCAACCATTAACACCGAATGATGATGCACAACGGCCCATCTGGTGTCTTGTCATCTCGTGATTCACTTACCGATTTAATTGACAGTCGTAGTAACAATCCAATGGTTAAACAGCATTTGTCTGATTCTCAAGAATACCATCACCATCAACAGCAGCAGCAGCAACACTATTATTCTCATCCACATAGTGATTCGTCACGTTCATCATCGATTTGTTCGACTTCACTTTCGCCTAAAACTTCGTCTCCATCGACTGCTGTAGCAGCAATATCATCGACAATATCCGTACCAACAACGACAACGACAACTGCTTTAAACGATATCGATCCAATTCTAGCTCAGCATGTTGAATATGAATTAGGTTTAACAAAAAAGAGTAACACCGGTACTGGTAGTGGGACACGAAAAAATGCATGGGGAAATTTAAGCTATGCGGAATTAATTGCAAAAGCCATTGCCAGTAGTGCTGAACAACGTTTGACATTATCGGAAATCTATGATTGGATGATAAAATACGTTCCTTTTTTTCGTAACAAAGTCGATCGATTGAGTAGTGCTGGTTGGAAGGTAAGACAACGTTTTGCTTCTCTCTCATCCTCAAAGTTTTTACAAAAATATTTCTCCTAGAATTCCATTCGTCATAATTTATCTTTGCATAATCGATTTAAACGTGTACAAAGCGAAGGAACGGGCAAATCATCATGGTGGATGCTGAATCCCGATGATAAAGGTACAACTAGCAATGGAACAACGGCGACGACAACATCATCGTCATCGTCATCCGCATCGTCATCTGTATCGAATGGTGTTAAACAAGTACGACGTCGTTTAGGACCAACGGGCAAATCCTCTGTTCTTTCATCGACAAATTCCGCACCGAAACGACTTCGAACACAACGTTCAACGAAAGCTTCTCGAGCTTTAACGACTGTTGAACAACAACAACAGCAACAATATCATCGAAATTCTCTGAATCAAGATATTCCATCATCGGAAATGTCGATAGCATCAGTCTATGAAGCTCAACCATGGGCATCTCAATTAGAAAACGAGAACGTAGCTAATCATTTATATGATCAAGAACTTTATGTAACATCCGTGAATACTCCCTCATCAAAAACTAATGGTAATTCAACAGGATGTATTCAATCGACGTATCCGTATGACGATATGACGCCTAATTACATTGCTAGTATATCATCAACTAACAGAACTAATAACAATAATACGAATAACACCGGTGATTATTCTTATCATCAAACACATCATTTTCATCCACATCATTCGCATACATTGTATCAACATCATCATCACGGATCAAATTATGAGACAAATTCACCAAGTAGTGGATATTATCATCATCCGCCTCATCATCAATCAGATCCTTGTACATTTCCAATTGATACTTATCATCGAACGAATCCAAATAATTATTCATTACAACAACAACAACAACAACAACAGCCAATGGATCCTAATGATGAACATATCTATTTGAATGTTCATTCAGCATCATCACATTCATCGACGTCATCTCATTCTCCTCCGACATTATCAATGAATAATAATAATAATAATAACTCAAATCTTTTATCTGCTTGTTCATCCGGTTCGACAAACTATCTTCATACACACAAATCTTTATCCACCGGTGGTTATCTTCATCCGACATCGAATGAATCGCTTACATTGTATAGTCACCATCATCATCAACATCTTTCTCGTCATCCACATATGCAACATCCTGATATCGAAGCTATACTTCAATTATCAGCCGACGATGATGACATTAACGATGACGATGACGATTTCTCGACTCTCGTTCATCATCATCATAGTATGACCGATGATCAAGAACAATTCTCATCATTTCTTCCGAATAACAATCATAATCATCAATTACATTCTTACCATGATGCATCACCATCGATTCTACGTACGGTGCTTAAAAGACCGATTGTTGGTAAAGAAATTTCTCTCCATTGAAATTCCAATCATTTGATTCGTTGTCTTCGTTTTCAGATGTGTACAATCAACAGGTGTAAACTGACCGGTTGTGTTTTATTTTCTTTAGTTTTATTTTTGTCGAACAGTATCCTCAAAAACGATCACCGGCGATTCTCTCTTCTAATCTTTGTAGATATTGTGCAATGTATTCTTTGTTGAAACGCATGACATCCGAAAGAATGCATTTCTTATTTTGTTTTTTTCGTCTTCTTTTCAACGAACAACGTGTTGACACCGGTGATATCGAACAAAGAAACGAATTTTTTCATACACAACTCAGATTCGAGTGTGTTCAACGAAAGATCGCTACTACTCGAATTGTTTCTTTTTTCTAAAAAAAACCTAAACTCAAAGGAAATAACTCTCTCTCTCTCCTTCTCTTCGCTTTTTTTTATATATTTTCTCTCTCTCTCTCTCGTGTGTCTGTATGTTTCGTCAACAAAAAGTTTTGTTTCTTTTTCTCCTAGTTTTCACACGCACATAAAAGAACACGAGTTGTTTTTTGAAATCATTATCTTCTCCTGCTCGCGTTTATTTGTTTTCATTGAACAATCTTGTCTTCTTCGATTTTGTTTTCTTTCGTTTTTCTTCTGTAAAGAACGATGTGTATAAAATGAGATTAAGTGTGACAGAACAGGAACGATAAAATGCCAGAAAGATATATAAATATAAAAACAAAAAAATCTTGAAAACGACTATTAATCAACGATTCGAGAGATAATTTGTCCTTGAAATGAGAAGGTTTTGTCTGGAGAAAATATTCTGTACAATGAGAGTCAATTCTTCTCGACAAAACTCAAGTATGCAATTCCTGCGAACGGTTTTTATTGGCTTTTGTTTGTGGCGAGTTAAATCTCGCGCTATATATACATCTTTCAGAGCTGTTATCTTCATTTCCGTCAATACACTTAAGCTCAACAGCTGAAAGAACACGATGAACTTTCTTCTCGCTTTTCTTTTGTTCGTCTTCCTGTGAACTGAGTGAGATGCCTCTTCGGAAAAGATTTTCACGTTGGGATTTTCCGTTTGAGAATAATATCAAGTATCTATTAAGATATGTCGTTTTGTCAAGGCATTCGTACTGATCTACATTTTTTGACAATATGAAGATAGAAGATTTTGTTTTTATTTTTGAAGAATTACAAAAAGAACAATTTAAGATGGAAAATGAAATCGAATCACGTAAAAGTCAGAAACTATGTAATAAATCTATCGATTTTCAGCTAATGAGTCTATTGTGTAGGATTTCGATATAAAACCTCCGTTTCCTAACCAAAAAACTCCTAAAAATGACGATAAATATGCGAATATAAATGCAATTATAATCAAATTATATGAATAACCACGAATTGGTTGTATAAAATGTAAATATGACGTAAAAGTGGCTAAGAGAAAGATTGTACTAAGAAAAAGTAATGTTGGAATAATGAAACGCATGGCCGTTATTTGTTGTTGTTCGATAATTCCTCCAACAAGTAAAATCAATAGAATTAAACAGATAATTAATAAAATAATCGAAAGAATAACTAAAGTCGTTGGTGTTCGTGGACATTGATCACAGAATAAATTTTTATATTCATCAAAATACCATCCTGGCGTTAAAAAGCCGATTAAACAAAATAATGTCGAAAAACTCGTTGTGATAATCGTTAAAAATAAAAGACAAAATTCATTTAATCGTTTCATTTCGTTTTTTTGAACCTTATCTATTTGATTCACTGCTCGTATATGAATACGAATTTGCACGTTTACACTGAATTTTTCTTATCAATTTACCAGCTTTGTTAAAGACAAATAAAAGAGAACAGATATCAATTTGCATATTGAAATTTCGTTGAAACAAATCTTGAATAAAAAGGGGGGACATTTTCCAAGGACAAACTGGTGAAAAACTTGATCAATGGATTAATTATCTAAACAAAATAAAAGAAATATTCAGCTGCTGTACAATTTATTTCCAATTAAGAATAATTGGTTTCTTATTACCCGAGTGTTTGACGTCTCTTTCTTTCTTCCTTCGTCGATACATCAAAACGCTAAAAAATGCTGTAGCTCGCGCAAATAGTTGCGAGTCAACATATTCTTTATTACTTTTTTTATGGCTGTTAACAAGGAGACCGACACTTTTTTACATGAAAATCAAGCTGAAGATATTCGACAGAGTTGTCCGTCGAAATGGTGGAATCAAAAATTTCATAGTCAAGAAGTAATTTGTCGAATAACTGAATCGTGGCCATTTCGTGTATTCATTATTCTATTAGTTATCATTGATACAGCGTTGATTATCGTCGAACTTATGTTAGATTCATTGAAACGGGAATATGAATGCGAACGTGTAGGACATCATAAGAAAATAATACATCGAATTGAATCGATTGTGGGAATTATACATTTCGTTTCGATTGGGATTTTAGTTTTCTTCGTTTTTGAGTTGATTGCTCGAATTTATGCAAATGGAAGAGAATTTTGGAATTTTCGACGAAAGAAAATGGAATATTTGGACGCATTTATTGTTATAACATCGTTGATGGTCGATTTCTATTGTTTACATAACGAACAAAGACTTGCCAAACATCATTTATTAATTTTTTTTTCAATTCGTCTTTGGCGTTTCGTTCGAATTGTTAGCAGTAAGTTCTTTATCGATTGAAAACAAACAATGAGAATCTATTTGTTATGTTTCAGGCGTCGCTGAAGGTGTTCGTGACTCAGAAATAAAACACAAAATGCATTTGAATGCAAAATATTTACTCGTCGTCAATCGACTTATCGAACTTCTCAAACACAAAACAAATTATTTAGAAGCCAACACCGTCAATCCCGATCTTCAGTCGATTCTCGAGGATTTTCGTTCGATTGACCGTCGATGTCAATCGTCACTAGATCAACTAAATGCCAGCCGTAAATTGACATCATCGAATGTTGTCAATCGATTTCTTAACGGAATTAATCAAACCGATCAAAAAGAGTCGGTTGATGTTTGACAGTTTGTTGAGAAATAAAAATTAATTTAGTTTTCGACGGTTTTAAATAAAAAAAAAAGACGGGTTTGATTTCATAACTCAAACCGTTACATAAGCAGAATAGAGAAAAAAAGAAAAACGAGCGTGTTCTGTTGGCATTGTAACGAAGGTCATTATCATGCGATTCTCTTTTCCCACATTGTACATACAGTTTACGAGCAAAGCTTTGCGTTCGATGTCACATTTTCCTTTGTGTATTTCTTTTTTACGACTTGATGGCTAACAAGAACGAAACTGACAGTTTTTTACATACAAAACACGGTGAAAACAGCCGTGAGAAGTGTTTGTCGAAATGGTGGCATCAAAAGTTCGAACATCAAGAACGAATTTGTCGGATCATTGAATCATGGTCGTTTCGAGCGATTGTTATTCTTTTAGTTATTCTTGATACAGCATTGATCATCGTTGAACTTATGTTGGATTCATTTCAAATTCATTATGAATGCGAATATTTATCAGCTCATAAAAAATTAACTCACGAACAAAAGAAATTGCTGCATCGAGTCGAATTCGCGATGGAAATCGCGCATTTTGTTTCGATCGGAATTTTAGTTTTCTTTGTTTTCGAGTTGGCAGTTCGAATTTATGCAAATGGAATAGAATTTTGGAATTTTCGACGAAAGAAAATGGAATATTTCGATGCATTTATTGTTATAACATCGTTAATTATTGATCTCTACCTTCTACGTGTTGAAAAGAAACTTCTCGGTCGACAATTATTAATCCTTTTTTCAATTCGTCTTTGGCGTTTCGTTCGAATTGTTAGCAGTGAGTTCGCTTTCATCGAATAACCTCAAATCTATTTGTATCTTGTTCAGGCGTTGCTGAAGGCGTTCGTCACCGAGAAAAAAAGCACAAAGACCATCTAAATAAGCAATATCTAACGGCTGTGAACCGACTTGTCGAGCTTCTCAAACACAAAACCAATTATTTAGAAAACAGTGAAACAAATCTCGATCTCCAATCGGTTCTCGAACATTTTCGTATCATTGACAGTCAGTGTCAAGGTTCGTTACACGAATTAAACAATAATAATCTATTGACATCATCGGATATTGTCGTTCAATTTATCGATGGAATTCAAGGAATTGAAAATAAAACAAATGAAAGTGTCATCGAAACGATTATGATCAAACCAACGACTGTTCAAGTTTGACAGTCGATCGATTTAGATAGATGTCGCACTCGTGATTCAATTTCCGATGAAATTCTTTTCTTTTTCGTCAATAAAAATCATTTTTTTAATTTTCCTAACGAAAAACAAGTCGATTTAGTTCGTCGGAAAAAATCTAATTGATTTCTCTTGAAAAGCAAAACGGTTGTTTCCTATTGGTAAGCACGGAATACCATTGGAATCATTAGTCTCGAATAAGTCAATATACGCGACACGAGATTTGTTAAACAACAGTAAACAACGGAATTTTCGGATTTTTTCAGATGATCAACGTGAGGATATTTGACATTTGATTAGAAAATCATTATGTAGTTGAAATAAACTCGACAAATCCAAGAAGAAAACCAAAAAAGAAAAGACAAAACTAGTTCGAATGGCTGTAAGTTCGAGAGAGCAATGAATTGAATATTGTCACTTTTTTTATTCGACATAGGATTTCGTTTTCGGAGATTTTTCTGAACAAGAAACAGAAAAACTGTTTGGTCATGAGAAACAATCAAGAAAAGCCAATGAACCCGAGGTAAAATCTCTGCTCTTTCTCATTCGTCGTCATTATTTTTCTCATTCAGTTTCCCTGGGCAAACGAAGAGTCTCTTCCAACAACCATCGAATTCGGCTTTGACGTTCCGTCAGTTCTCTCGCCGCACGGCGTCTCATATCCCAACAATTCGAAACCATATAATGGCAGTTCATCTCGTCAAGAATCAACGAGTTCCGCATTGACCTCGCCGCCCTACTCATCGAAAAGCTCCTCCGTCGAAAACTTCCAAACTCATCGACATCACAGTCGACATCACAGCGAAAGAAAATTGAAAAAGAAACGTCCGCCCAACTACTACAAACAAGAATATCAACAAATGCTCGAACAATCGAAACAAATCAACGGACAAACCGAAGAAATCCCGCCGAACGAACCAACATCATCCGATTCCAAGTACATTTCCTGTGATCAATGGGTCGACTCGACGATTAAACATCAGCAATTGATCGATCACGACGATCAACAATCGACATCATCGTCGAAACAATCGATTGCCGACGACGACGAACTCGAAACAACAACTGATACAGATAACGAGCTTTTCAATAGTTCGTCAACAACAAAACAAACTTATCCGGTTAGTATTCAATCGACGAGCCAATCGAAATCTCAAGTCTCTCAAACATCGAATCAAATTCACGGCGATTTGAATGTTTATTCGACGTCAGTCGCAAGTGGAGCGTCGATTGAAACATTGAAACCATCGCCGTCGTCGCCGAATCAAACCAATTCGACAGTCAAAGACAAACCTTCGTCGTGGGCCGATCTGTTCCGAACAAATCAATCGAATTCAAATCAAAGTCCAACGCAAGTTCAAACAAATAGTCCGACCAAAAAGTCTCAAACGCAATCGAACGGAACCAATCAAAACAAACATTTTCATCCAAAGAACAACTATCATGTCTACAACAGCAACGGAGGCGAATCAAAAACATTAGAAGGTTTCACCGATTTTTTGTGTTCAATTTGAATAAAATATTTAGTTCTTGTAGATTATTTTTCCAAATGTGAAATTCGACCATCAGCTATGGCGATTAAACCTCGAGGCTTATTCAATAACAATCATTATTCATACATAAACGCCGTATGTTCGCCCTCAATTTCTCTTTAAAATCGAATCTCGTTTTTCAGACTCTTCAATCTCTGCTCGCTTGTCCTTCGTTTTTCAATGTTATGAAATATATTCCATTAGCCGAAGATCCATCATCTCACTCAGTTCCTTGTATCAAGGCAATGTAAGAACAATCTGATATCTTGCTCAGCCTCAAGTTTTATCTTTCTTTCGTTCAGTCATCTCTTTGTCAATCAATTCGATAAAATGGATCGAAGTAAATCGAATCCAAGCAATCACAAGGACATCATCTGCGGTCAGCCGTTTCATCCGAGTGAAGTCCTCGAAGAAATCGCTCGAATTCGTCAATTATCAATCGAACAAATCGAAAGTAAAGAAGACGATGCTCATCAATTGTTGATTCAACTCTTCGACGAACTGCACGATGAAATTTGTTCGATTACAAAAGTCGATTCAACGAATGAACAAATTTCTAGTCAAACAACGGAAAATCTCGATCAATTCGACGAAGATTGGCTCCAAGTCGGAAAGAAACATCGAACACAGATTCAACAAACTGTAATATTAAAATCAATCACAAATATTCGATTGAGATTTGTGTTTTGTTTAGAATGATTCTCATCAAAGTTTAATCTCAGAAATCTTCGCTGGCAAATTTCGAATCTCGACCAATCCGAAATCATCGACTTTGCAAACATTTTTCACTCTTTCGCTTGACATTAAAGTAAAACAATTCGCTTTTGTTTTCTTCATTTGAATCGTTTTATTTTTCTTTCAGGATCCAAAAATCACAACACTCGACGAAGCTCTCCTCCGTTTTGCCGATCAATCCGATAATTTCGACCCGAAGACTCGCCAAAGCAAAAGCATTCAAATCGATCATTTACCACCGATCTTAATCATTCATCTCAAATCGTTTCTCTCCGATTCCAATAACGAAACGAAAAAACTCTCGAAATCCCTCAACTACACCGTCAATCTCTCCTTACCAAAAAGTAATTCCTCGCCTCTAAATTCCCAAAATTCGTTCATTTTGCTTTCGTTTCCAGACATTCTCAGTGAACAATGCCGAAAGCATTCGATCGACCGTTACAAACTGTTCGCCGTCGAATATCACACCGGCGACAGCAGCCGAACGGGCCACTATTTCAGCGATGTTTTCCATCCGGGCTTGCAGGGCTGGATTCGTTATAACGACTCGAATGTTCAAGTTGTCACGTCGAGTCAAGTGATCAATTCATCGAACGAAAAGTACACGCCGTATTTACTTTTCTATCGTCGTGGCGATTAGACATTTTGCAATAGATGTTCGATTTTTTTTTCTGTTTTTTTGTTTTCATCCGAGTGTATTCGCTCAAAATTTCGTCGAACCGGTGTAGAATTCGAATGGAGAAGACACGAGAAATATGTAGCACAACCGGTTTTTATTCTTCACATTTATCTTCTAACAAAATACAACGCACGCACATCAACCTTTCTTTCACTTTTTTGTTCATTTACGCTCGTTATCGTTTAGTAGTTTTCATGGCTGTTGTTTTGTTTCATTCATTCATTCTTCTTCAGCACATATTATGATCTGAATCTTTTTTTTCTCGCTGTTGTTGTTGTTGTTGTTGTTGCGTGGAGATAAAAAACGCGAAGATTTTGTTTGTTTTTTTTCGATGATCAGAGATATACGAAAAGAATATTCTTGAACATCAAAATTACATATTTTAGATCATTTCAATGCCATCTTCATTGACAATTGTGCGTCAATATGGAAAAACCAAACACAATCAATTATCCAGTCTTCTGTCTGAACAAATCAAACGAAGTCTAGTACCAAAAGCACGTCAATGTCATCGAAGAACATGTAAATATTTGACTTGACTTGAAATACATCCTCGTTTTTTTTCTTCTTCTTCTTCTCTGTTAGTACCAACGGCATTAATCACAACGTTCATCTTATTTATTCTTAAATCCCCTTTTTATATAAAACGATATTCTCATTGAAAATCCTCGGAGTGTTTGCAGCGTCGTATTTTCAAAATCACGAAGCAAAATTTCTTCTTTACCTGTTTGATAAATATTTTTGTATATAAAAGAGAAAATCTTCAAAATAAATCAACGTTTTCTTTTTTTTTTTGTCTAATTGGTGTTTAATTACAAGTCGAGACGATACGAGATTTTCATTTCCTGAGTGAAACTAAATGAGAAATTCCTCGATAAACAGTCGAACCAGTTTGTCAGCTTATTAAAAACTTTCAGATTTGAAATGCAGACATTTCTTCGGTTATTATTTATTCTAATCCTCTTTCATCGAGAGAAAAAGAAAAAACGTAGAAGAAATTTGTCAGAGTTCTTTTATTCTATTAAATAAAAAAAGAAACAAACGTTAATTTCGAGAATTTAATCGATTGACTGAAGTTGGATCGTTGATGGTCGCAGGAGAAACGATAATTTTTGTCGGTACACGCAGTTGAACCGGATTGTCTAATAATCTTTGAATAATAAACGATAAAAACTTGCTCCACGCACGTTGATAATCAACAGTAAATTCGAATTCAAGCGTTTGAAAACGTTCGGCGAGAACTTCGAGAATACATTGTTTCATTATCTAAGAAAAAAAAGCCGAAATTTTCTATTCGAATCGACTTTGAAAGCGGATTGATTTACAGCTAGAGAATTATGTTCAAAGATAAGAATATTTTGTACCGAACGAAATACTCGAATGTGTGTGAGAAGAAGATCTTCATTGGGAATAACTGATAGAAGTTGATCGAAGAAGACAAGCAATTGGACACTATATTCACGAATTCCAATGTACCAATTTCGATCTGTTCGAAGACATGATTCACCTTGACTAAAATCGTAATTATTTCCATCGACATTCAACCTCGACATCCAATATTGTCGAAACAATGAGTTACGATCGATTGTTCTAGATATTATTTTTGAAAAGAAGTGTTTCTTCTCTCGAAAACACAAAAACAACACGACGAACCTAATGAGAATATCGTCAGCAAATTTGCCAATATCACGAGTTTTTAAAAGATTCCAAGTTTGCTTTAGCGAAGCACTTTCATCACAAGTAAATGTTTGTTGAATTTGTATTCGATTATGTGCAGAAAAACAACAGCCCATAACCAAGTTATTTTCTACTAATCCGTCATGCCAAAACCATCTTTGACAGTTTCTTCTTTCTTTTTTTTTCTCGTCTCCTTTCGCAAAATGAAAGTGTAAGATTTTCTTTCTTTTTTTTTCTCTCTCTCTCTCTGACGCTTTATTCTGAACTAGACAATTACAAACTCATCTTTAGTTTTTTTTTTCTTAAATAGAATTTCCAGAATACAGAAGAAAAAAGAAATTGAATCAAAGAATAAGAAGTCACCAATCCAGTGGATTCATCAAACTTTCATGTTCTTCTTTTGACAGATAGAATTGATTATACCAACGACGCATTTTTAATATCGGACCATCATTTTTAACTAGAAATGGTGCTCGTTTAAAAACCTATCCAACAACACAAAGCACAGCTATTCTATTAAATAGATAGTTTTCATTTTTCATTACTTTATTTTCCCAAACGATGATATCTCGTTGCCATTGAGCAATCCAATTGCCAATAACATACCAACTTAATATTCTCGGAATTTTTCGTTGAACATACGCACGAAATTCGACATCTAAATCGGTGTAATCAACTGGCGTATGAGTGTGAAAGAGATAAATGCGTCCGAATTCACCATCGAAACGGAACAATGTGATTCCACCTGGACCGTAAAATGTAATCGATGCGTCGACTTTTGTTGATGGATAAGTTTTACCGAAGATTTTCAGCATGGCCGTGTCGTAGAAATGAGCAATGTAGGGTTTGTCTTGATTGAATTCTAATGATGCTTGATGATAGACGAAGACTTTAGGTACGTGAAATTCTGTCCAAGGAATTAACATTTGTCCGTGCAGCGGTTGAAAATGTTGAACATCAGCTGCGTTTTCAGCGAATTCTTGTAAATGCATTTGAATATTTGGATAACGATAGACGCCTCGAAATTCAAAATTATCCGTTAGTAAATCATCGATAGAAATTGCGTCGTAATGAGGCTCTTCATTCAATGGATGATACCAAATCATCACCATGCCATGTCGTTCAACGCATGGATATGTTTGCATTTTTGCCTACTCAATGTACAAACAAAATTCTTTTCTCTTGAACTCAACACATCAACTCGGTACTTTGTCAGGGATTTTTCCGTCGAGATAGGGAATTTTCGTACATCGGCCATTCTCGCCACTGAATTCCCATAAATGAAATGGACATTGTATACAATTTGTTCCCGGTATAACTCGTCCGTCGAACGCTAAATTCGCCCCCATGTGAACACAAAATGCGTCCATAACAAAGACTTGTTGTTGTTCATCATCGGATCTGAAGACGACCATTTCTCTGCCAAGTGCAATGGCGTGTTTAATTGAGCCACGCTGAGCAACATCATCCGAATCACAAATACGATACCAACCGCATGGATACTGTCGAGGATAGGTTTGACTTCGATCAACTCCTCGACGGACTTTTCTGTTCGATTGCTTTCTCTCGGCTAATCGACGACGTAGAAATATCAAAACAAAAATCACAGGAATCACTAACCAATACAATGAAAATAGAGACACAAGCAACTTTTCCATTTCAATTCAATCTAAAGTACAATATAGAACGAAAATAAAACGAAACAACTGATTCATCATTTATCCTCTCTTGCCAATGTTCTCTTCGAGGCCTCGTTCGATGGCGTGATCATTTTATCCTTTATCTAAATTGTCTATATTTTTACCTGTATATCTTCTGTGTGCTTGAATGACGTCCGTCTATAGTATACTCCCCTCGTTTTTTTTTCTTTCTTTTTACATTTCGATCGAGCTCAAACACTGCACATAAATGTCTCTCACAATGAAATCGCTTTCTTTTTGCGTCGCCGTTTTAACAGTAGAATATAACCATGAGCAACGTTAAAATAATTTTTTTCTTTTCTGCCTTTCACAAGCCAAATCAATCTATTTCTCTGCCTCGAAAGGAAAAATGTTTAAATAGTCACTAAGCAAGTATGTCATTCTGAGTACATTGATCGGTTCAATGAAGTAAAATCAGAGAGAGAGAGAGAGAGAGAAAGAGAAAAAAATTCTTTTTTTTGTATTTATTATTCATCAAACGAAAACAATAATCAAGATTTCTTTGTGCAATATTCTTCGAGTTTAGAAATGCATTTTCAATTCAAACAGATGAAAAAACGTGCTTCCCCCGTCTTTCGTTTAAATTTGAAAATAGACGAGAGAATATATTCTCGTTCTTTGTTTGTTCTTCTCTTTTTCACATGTTCGTTTGTCTGTTTACATAATCATTCGAATAACAAACATGTCTTCGTTAAGAAACGATTCTCTCGTCGATTCATCATCATCTCAAATACCTGATAATCAAATTCGTCATCCATCGAAACGGTTTCGTCCGTCAGTTCAATGTTCACATCGAGATCTGCAAACGAACGAACAATGTTCATCCGATGGTTTCATGGAATGCGTTCACTGCGAGCAGATCTGCTGCTTAAAACATATAACTCAACATCAAGAAGAATTGAAAGTGTATCGAGATGAACTTGTTCAAGTTTGGGCTTTTATTTCGAATTTCGATTGCATTTTTTGTGTTTTATTTGAAAGGAAGCGAATGAAGCTTATATAACATTGACTGAAATGCAAGTGAACGATAGTCGAGAAGAACTTCAAATCAATTTGAATATCTGGAAAGAACGAATGTTAAACCGAATCGAACAGATTTACGAGAAATTACTCGGTAATCGAATTGATTCGATGAATTTCGAGATCGTTTTTTTTGTTGTTTAGATGATGTCGAAGATTCGTTTGTAAAAGTGACATTAGATTTTGAAGCGAAAAAGAAAACTCTTGCCAATGAATTCGAAGCGAATATTTCAACGAAATTAGACTGTCTTTCTCGAAAAACCGATTTTTATCCTCATGAACTCGATGAATTACGTTTATCATTGAACGATATGTACACTCGAACACGTGATGCTCGAACATCGCTCATTCATATCGATTACGGCAATGGAAATACTTTTCTACTCGAAAATGATAATTCATTTCAAGCGCCAAAAATTCTCGTTCAAACAAAGCCGAATATCGAATTAACATTGAACAGTTACTATCATCGACAATTTCAAATTCATTTTAATAATTTAACTCATCTTCATTTCGACAATTCAGATAAACATGTAAAACCAAATCTTTTGACTTAATAACCACCGACATTTTCTCGATTTGTCTCTTGTTGTTTAGCTACTCATTTGCAATAGCGAAGCAAATCGTTTCGAATTATTCAATCACGAAGAACGTATCGGCGGAGGTTTCTGGTCCAATGATTCGTCAGTCATAACTTCGATTAAATGGTGTTCATATCTCAACACATTTCTCGTTCTTTGTACTCAATCACTTTATGCTTTGAATTGTTCTATCGAACCGTTTAATATCTATCATTATTCCGAAGTAAAATCAACAATTTTCCAAAGAGAAATTTGATCGTTTTGTTTTGTTTCGAAGATCAAACCAATCGATGGTAATCCAATGAAATATTTAAGTATTCAAAATGATTTAATGTTAATTAAACATAGTAACGGAACATTTATCGAATATTATTCATTGAAAAACTTTCAACTTCTTAAACAATGGAAAAAAGAAGAATTCTATCGTGAAAATCATTCGAATATTTCGATACATCGAATCGAATTCGATGCGAATTATAATCTTGCGATGAATGTTGAAATCGATGAAGAAATCGATTATTTAGATTTATTTTCATTTCCTGATCTTCAACATTTACGACGTTTGGAGAATTGTTATTTAATCGTTTATTTTCCATTGAATACTTGTTGGATAATCAAACAAAAAGTCAATACAAATCAAACACATCTATGTTTATTAAATCTAAATGGACAAATCAATCGTTTAAATGTCGATCAAAACGAGGATCTTCTCGGAATGAAATTCTTCGGCGATGATCTCCTGATTATTCTCAAAGACGATTCACAATCAATACAAATTCAATTATATCATAAACTTTAAATTCACATCTTTTTTTTATGTCTTAGGTCTTGTTTGTTTGTTGAATAAGAAAATAAATGATTCAGTTGAAATTGTTTTATTAAAAACGAAAGATATCGGTCTGTTTTTATTCACACTGGCAGAGAGAAAGAAAAAAAAAAGATTAACTTATAAAAATCAATTTAACCGTTTATTTGCGTACAGATATTTATCTATCTTTAGTGCTGTTAACTGTTTCTCTTTTTTGTTCGAGAGAATAAAGAACATCGGGTCGTTTGAAAAAAAAATATTTCGCACTGTTTTTAGAAAAATTTATTTGCAAATACAATGCGTAATGGTAAATTATTCTTTATTGTTTTTTTGGTGTTGTATTTCATTGCCGGTTTATCTCTTCTCATAACCGGTAGTGTCGCTCATCGACATGCTTCATACTGTAAGTCAATGAATAAAACAAAAAAGAAACAAAATGTTCAATTGCCTTTTTTTTGTTCAAGTTTCTCTTATAACGGGTTATTCACTTATGTCCGGTGCGGGTTTTGTTATTGCCTTAGGCGTATTGATTATTATCTTATCGATAATCGGTGAGAGAACATCATCAAAAAAGAAAGAAACTAAATGAATTCATTCGATTTGAAAATAGGTTTCATTGGTGCGTCAAAAAATCGTTTAGACTTTTTGCAATTCTTCGTCGCTTCATTATCTCTAATCATATTACTTCAATTAATTGCTTCGATTGTTACATTTACACTTCGCACAAAAGCCGAAGATCATTTACGTTCAAAATTGATTCGTACTATGTCGTCATTCAACAACAATACTGACGTACGAAATGAATGGAATTATCTTCAACAAACATGGAAATGTTGTGGTGTAAAATATTCAGGTGAATGGGCTCGTCATGGCTCAAGAGATCCACCTGAATCATGCTGTAAGAATTATGCTAATTGTGATACAAAGAATTCTACGGCAGTATTTCCTAAAGGATGCTATGGTTCAGCAATGGATGTCTATGATCATTATTCTCAAGCATTAGGCGGTGTTACGCTTTTTTTCTTTTTCGTTGAAATCGCTGGTTTTATCTTAGCTATTCTTCTTCTTCGAGATTTAAAGACCAATTTGAATAATGTTTAAATTTATATAACGAAAATCGTTTTTTTTTCTGTCAATTCTCAATGAATAAATGATAAGCGAAATGAATCAATATTGATTCAAGATATCAATTGTGAATATCCCGACGTATTAAGACAATAATCCCCCAATTGGATTTAATATGTCACTAAAAAAATACGAAGATCTTTTCAGTCTATTTGTCGACAAAGACCTTGATTATGACATCAATCTCGTTAGAATGATTTCGACAGGTGGTTTCTGTTTAGAAGAAGAAGAAGAAGAAAAAAAGAGAGAAGAAGAATTTTCTTTCTACAGATTGAACAATCGATAATTAATAAAACCAATGGAAGAGTTGTTCCCATCTGGCTTTCTTCGGTTTCGGATAGATCGACATGATTGCATAATAAAATGTAAAACTAACAATAAGTCCAATTAGAAATAAAATCATTAAACGAATGAGAATGAGAAGCGTATTGTTCAGATAAACCGATATGATCGAGTAGTTCGAATGTGAAGAATGTCGATGATGACAAGTCTGTTCGTTGAAACAATCTGTTTTAACAGCAGTGTTACGAACAGGTGATGTTAATAGTGAACAACAATCAGTTGTCTGATAACGATTTTTGTTCATCAAAGTTGTTTTTTTTTCTTCTTTAGATATTATTTGCAAAAAGAAAGTCAAAATTCAATGTCAAATTCTGCGCTAAATTTTTGACTAAAGAGAATCGTAATGTGATACAATAAAAGTCAATTAATAATGACACATGTTTTGTTATTTAATTAGAAATTTAATCATCATCGTTTCTTCTTCTTCTTCTTTTTTGTTTCATTGAACGTGTTGAAAAACTTTTGTTTGATTTTGATAAAGTTCATGAAATTCTATCGTATTAAGTTCATTCTTACGTCATCTTCATTTTATTCTCGATTCAATATGGAAATTTAATGATGAAAACTGAAAGTAAATATTTCATTTAGTTTTTCTTTTGTACAACAAACTTCAATCTCATCAATAATAAATTCTATTTGAAATTCAATGATTTTCTTGTGTCTAAAAAAATCGTTTGACTCAAAACTAATGATGAATAGTCTATCGATGTCAAGAGAGATTTTCTTTTTCATTTTTAATTCGATTAATACCGTCTCGTTTGAATATACGAGACGACAAAACATCGTTTACATTTTGTCCCAACAAGGTCTTGTCAAACAGTGATGAGTTTGAATCTGTCTATTTTTTTTTGATTGATTGCTCTCAGCTGTTCATTGAATTGAATAGTAAAGTGGGTCACTGTATATTTTACAGTCTCGTTCTTTTTCTTCTTCAGTATCCAACGACGGTCGTAAGGTGGATAATTGAGTCAACTCGTATAAGTGTTGAGTAGACAAATGAGATGGTACTACTCTTCAATACACTCACTTTATGTAAACAGACAACTCGTTGTGTTCGTTCTCTTCTTCGCTCACCCATTGTATTCTAGATGAATGAATGAGTGAAAATTGATCTGAAATATTTGAACAGCTAGCTGAATTGCTGCATACGAGATGATGTAAACTAACGAGAACAAGTTGCTGCTGATGGTTATCCTAGGATTTCATTTTCTCTTCTTCTTCTTCTTCTTTTCTTACTCGTTTGCGTACACGTACACAGATGAAAGAACGAGAGAAGAAATAACGTACGTAATATTTCTTTTCTCAAATTGCAGCAGCACCATGTGAAGGTTGATGATGAACAATCAACAAAAAAAAAGAACGTCGTTGAACAATAATACAAAAGAAATCGTGAGAGAACTCGTTTTTTTATGTAAATACATAGGTTATGATGATGAGTGACGACTATATGATCCTCTTTCATCAGTTCACATCACAAGAGTTAGGTGTCTCAAGTAACGTTTTCTCTTTCTGTGCTTATTCACATGTATGTGTGTGCGTGTGCGGGTGTGTGTATATACAAATGTTGAATCCAATCAGCCAATTCTTTTATTCAGTTTTCTTTTTCATCAAGAAAAAAAAAGAGGATATGCTAATGTACTTATTGATCAAATAAGACATCGCTCTAATCTCTTCGTATTCTTATTTTTTTTCACACTTTCGAGACTTACGTATTGATATTCATATATCAATTTAAATATTCAATTCAAATATCTTTCTTTTCATCACTTGAAGGATAAGTCCAAGTGTCTTGGATTTTCTTCGAGAGAATTCAATCAAACATTTTTTCTTTCTTTTGGATTCAAGAACAAAAACCGCAAGTAACAATATTTCTCTCAATTCCAAGTTTATTTTTCGAAAATGTGTTGTTCTTCTGATTTCTCTCTCTCTCTCGCTCTTCATCTTTTTACCGTTTGTGTTGCGTCTTAAAGAAATGCACACATCCCATCATCAATCTCATCAGAACATGCATGCTTGACAAAAGAATGCAAGAGAAAGACTTGAAATTTCATTCTTTCGCTCTCTCTCTGTCTCTCTCTCGCTTCTCTTGTTCGATTCTTCAACTTTCTTTTTCGCTCTCTGCTTCTCTTCTTTTGTACATGGAAGAAAAAACAGAGAGAATTTCGATTCCCCTATCCAAATACGTATACATACACCTGAAATCAGTCTAAGTGTCCGCTATACTTGATCATCGACGTCCATTGATGTAAGAAATAACACGAAGAAAAAAAAAAGTTAAAAAAAAAGGAACGTTAAATCGATCGATGGCTCATCTGACCATCGTAACAAAAAGGTATTGTGCATTTACTTATGTTCCCGGAATTAACGCAAATAATTGATTTCACGCAATCGTGCCTTATAGATACTTCCGATAGTGCGCGCGATTTTTCTCTTTCACTCTCTCTCTCCTATTGTTACCTGTTCTTTCTCCATTTCATTCATTCACGATTTTTTTTGTATTTCTCTAACTTGGCAATGTTTCCGACGAGAACGAGAGAAAAAACGTGAAAGAAAAGTATATCAGGAACATAATTATTCCTTAGGTTATAAATGTATGCATAGAGAACTCAAGGTTTTCTCTTTTCTTTCCTTTTTCTTCTTCTTCTCCGTTTTTTTTCTCTCTCTCTTCTTCAACGTTTTTTCTTTCTCATTCTCTACATAAATTGATTAAATAGAATGAAGACTTGTTAGAGCTTTTGTGACATTACGCCATAGACTTATTTCATATTTAGTCAGACAGTTGAACGATTCCTGTAAGTCTCATTTTTCTTCTTCTTCATTAGAAATAAATTACATCATAAAATGTAAATAGATACGAATCAAATTACTTGATTAGACTGTCCTTGAACAAGAAATCGAAGAAAAAGAAATTCTTGTTCAATTTCCATACGAAATCGAACAACAGTATGTCGATCACCTCGAATGATTGAGAAGAAGAAAAAGAAAAAAAAAGAAAAGAAACGAAGAAAAAGCAAGTATGTTGTGACGGCGAGATAGAGGCGTATGCATCCTTGAACAAAAGAAAAAAAAATCTAATGAAATTGAAAAAGCAATTTAACTCTTGAAAACCAGCAGGCTGAGAAAGAGAGAAAACGAAGGTGTCAGTGTAGCGTTACCTGTGTGTGTTTACAAAACATGTTTTTTTTATCGTTAAAACAACTAAAGAAAATTGAGAATATTCGTACTTTTTTCCTCGCTACTTCTCTTTGTGTTTTTTGTTTCGTTCAGTTTGTTTGAATCATTCAAGAAACAATAGAAACCAAGAGAACTATCAATATAAAAATAATCAATACAATTCATAGTTGACTTTATTTTTCTTCTATTTTCAAGATCACCAATGACACAATGGCCAATACAAAGAAATGTTTACACATTAATACCGCAAACTAATAATACAACAATGAAACAAGAAAGTACACATATCTTAACTACACACAACACAAATACACCACGAATATCAACAATCATCAATTCGTACACTATTCAACAACAGCAACCACCACCACCACAGCAACAACAACAGCAGCAGCAGACTCCATCGGCTTATGATGATAGTTTAACGAATCTATCGTGGTTACATGATATGAATATATTAAAACGAACGATGCCACCAATAAATTCTTCATCTAATTTAACTAATAAACGTAAAGATCAACCGAATTCGGTTTATCCGAATGATATATCAGATACAATAGATTCAATTCTAACCAATGATGATAATGATGAACAATGGAAAATGTATAGAACAAATCCTCATGCGAAACCGGTCTATTCATATTCACAATTAATTCTATTAGCAATGAAACAATCAGGTTATGAGAAAATGACTTTACAGATGATTTATGAATGGGTTGCAGAAAATTTTCCATATTTTAAAAAAATGGAGCCAACTTGGCAGGTACATTAATTAGAGAGAGAGAAAGAATCATCATAGTAATTAAATTATTGTTATTTGTTTTTTCTTTTTATAGAATTCTATTCGACATAATCTATCATCGAATAAGTGTTTTATCAAAGTTGCACGAACGAAAAAAGAAACAGGAAATGGAAAAGGTGGCTTTTGGAAATTATCACCTGATTATGAAAAACAACGTTCAATGAATTCATCAGCTTCTCAACAACAACAACAACAACAAGATCACAGTGCTCCACAAGTAAAACGTTCACGTCATTCGAAACGATCAACATTAAATGAAATCATCACAAATAATTCAACATCATTGATGAAACCATCATCTATATCCTATGAAAACATCAAAAATGAATCCTGGATGGATCCAATTCTTCAATCATTCGGATCGAAAACTCATTCTCCACTTCATTGTCAAACAACTCTCGATAATCATTCCTATAGTCAAACATCAAATAGTTATTTATCCCCAACATCATCGCCTGATTCATTGACAATCTCGTCCCTAACTTCACATCCTATGAATGATCTCTCATCTCTATTAACTCCATCTCCGTCGACATCTCCATCCTCATCATCGTCCTCAAAAGCCAATGTCTCTCAGACGAAACTCGACGAAACCGATATGCTTCTATTAGATTCATCAGCATTCGATTTCGATGCGTATTTATACGAAACAGCAACAAATGATATCGATGTTCAACCGTTATTGACAATTAAAAGCGAACACGATTTATACAATGATTTTCATGCTGCTCTCACTGATTTAACATCATCAGCCGAAGCAGCAGCAGCTATTGGTGCAGATACAAATGCATTCGATGCATTTGATTATTCGTCAAAACATTCGACATTCAATTGTCTATTCGATGATGACGATCAACAGCAACCGCAACCGCAAATATCTTCTTTAGATAGTTCGAATTATTCAACAGATTTATCTATAAAAGGTTGTGGAATTAAACGACCACAATGGTGGTCAAACAATGAAACTCATTCGTCAACTAAACTTCCATCATTAGAAACAGCATTTGATCTTAAATTATCAAAATAAGAATTCTTGTTTTGTACATAAAATCGAAGAAGTTTGTCTTCTTCGCTCTTTTTCTCAGTGTGTGGGTAGTAGAGGTCTTCCGTTCTAATACTTTCTTGTGTGACACACATATTCTTTGCAATTATCTCTGCTTTGTTTTCATATCCGTCCAAACAAACAAAAAAAAAGATTTCCAACTAAGAATTCAGTTCTCTTCTTCTTCTTCTTTTCTCTCTGTTTGTGTTTATCACTGTGATTTTAAACAGCTAAAAAAAAAAGCCGACCGTCCATTTCTATCTGATCACAAATTTTAACTGTGTGTGTGCGTGTGTGTATTATTCTCTTTTAAACAAAAAAAAACGCGTTCGTTCTTTTTTATGTATTTGAAATTTTCTCTCTTTTCTCGTTTCTTTTTTGTATTTGTTTATCATTCGCTTGGCATCGGACTGGAAGAAAATAATAAATAAATAAAAAAACTGTAGTGTAAATCAAAAAATTGAATAGATAAGATATTTGTCTTTCGAAAATTTAAAATAATATTGATGTAATCATGATTTGTTCAATGGAACAAGTTTTTTTAGAAGGCGAGAAAAGAAAACACTCGACGTTCTTTTTTATGGACAGAAAAACGAAATTATATGATTTTTATTTGAATTCAAAAGAGAACGCAGACAAGACAAATTTTTGTCCTGAAATGCACGTCGATTTTTACACTGTTGATTAAGAATAAACTTTTAAAGTTTATTTTCTTTTTGTTGGAAAGAAAAATAGTAAACAGATAAGGTAATTAGTAATGTCATTTGACGTGCTTCGTCACTGCACAATGTTAGGGTCGGTCAAGGTCGAATGTAGAGTATAGGTACTCTGTCAATTAGCGACCTCATTTAGTTGCGAATAGAAAAAAGAATTTAATAAGAAATTGAAATTCGAATGAAAGGAAGTTTTTTCGAATGAATTCGAATCTGAAATCGAAAAGATCGATTCGACAATTGCGAAATGTTGCTTAGATACGAACGGATGTTGATGTTTCATGATGGTCGATAGCAATTTGAAATCATTTATTTGTCTTATTTTTTCAAATAAATATTAGAGAAAAATGGTTGTCGGACAGAATAATGTCAATCAACAAGAAGAATCCATATATAATTTAATTCCGAGAGCCGAAGTTCGTCCTCAAAAAGGTGTTCGGTACGTTCAAACAATTAATTTATGTTGACTGAGTGATTATTTGTCTTTCATAGTTACGAATCCAAATTCAAAACCAACGTTCGTAGTTCATTGAAAGATGGCAAATACGAGCATCGAACGATGGGTTACGCCGAAGAACCACTTCCTGACCCACAGAATTACCTTAAAAAGCAAACAATTACTACGAACAACAGTTCGAAACCGAAAGAAACTACAAAACCACCTCAACGTAAACCGCCAGTGCCAAGTATTCGTGATGCACCGAAAATGGGCGCTCGAACCGAGAAAAACTTCATTCAAACGAATGCACTCGATGTTGTCATGACTGTACCGAAGAAACCCGAACGAAACATTGTCGATGGTCGATTCGGTGATAAATATTCGATCGATACAAGTGGCTTAACACCAAAATACGTCTTGAAAAAGGTATTTTCGACAGTTTTTGGGGAAACTAAATCTCTCGATTGATCGATTTTTGTCGTAGAACTTCGGCGAAGTACCAGTTTACATTCAAAATCGAAAGGCAGACATGGAAAAAGCCAAACAAGAATATCAAAATTACGTTTCAGATTATTTTCGTCGAGGTGCCATGCGTGAAATGTCCGACAGCGAACGGCAAACAATCATCGACGGGCTCAAACAACAATGGGAAGATGTTCATCATGATTTTCAAACACTTTCCGTTATCATCGACACAATTCCCAAACGATTACATAAAGAACGTCTCGAACATCAAATGCAATTGTTAGAAAAAGACATCGATCTATTAGAAAAACATCAAGTGATCTACATCGCAGATTGATAAGATTAGCAAATCAACATTTCGTTTCGCTTCTTCCTATTTTACTCAGTTCTCTCTCTCTCTTTCGTTTTTTTTTGCCTTCGAATTCTTTTTTCTTCTAAATAAATAGATTGAACTTATTGGTTGATGTTTTTTTTTTCTTCTTTATTTTTGCGTGATTTCTTTCGAATAAACAAACGAAATTTAACTAAAAAGATGAAGCCGTAAAACGAACTACCTTTTCATATTTCACAGATACATTCAAAATTACACGAAGGAAAAAGTATAATTTACAATTATAAAAAAAGAAACAACGACGTCAGTAGGTGCGTGTGTGTGTGTGTTTTTCTTCTTCATGAACTCGTTTCACAGTTATAAATATGCTACGAAAAAAGACGAATACTCAATTAAATTGTCACCAGACCGAAAAAAACAAGAATAGTATGAATAATAAACGAACAGACATTACATATAGAATATCACACAAATCACAAGAAAATAGATTTTTTTACTTTTCTCAAAAGACTTTACAAGTCGAATGATTTTCACAAAATCATTGAAATGTTCTTGTTGGTTGTGCAGTTCGAATCGGATTTGAGAGAGAGAGAGAGAGAGCGAGCGAGCACCATTGCTACACTAAGAAGATTTTGATGAAAGAGTATTTAGAATTAAGATATGAGGAAGAAATGAATTTAATTCAGGCCGAAGATTAGCATGAATAAGTCGGATATCACCTGTCCATTCTTGGCAAAGATTTGTTAACATTAAACGTTGATGATTTCCGCATGCAGGCGATTCATCGAGTAATTGTTCGAGATAGTTTTTCATTTGACTAGAAGAATTCGAACGAGTCGATCGAACAAGAAGCGAATACGCATCGGACAAAAGATTGATCAACGATGAATAAATCGATGTTCGTGGCTTTGATGATGATGTTGCTTGAGGCAAATAGAAGAAGTCTTGCGGAGAAGTACATTCGAGAAAATATTTCATTTGCTGCCGTTTACGAGGTGGAAGTGATGATGATGGGAGAAGGACTTTGGTTGGCACCATCATGGGAACGAGAGTTTCCGATGATCGAGCTTGTTGTTCGAATGAACTCGGTTGAACATTGGAATTGACTGTTGATTGAGGATATTTTTTCGTTGATAAACGATGTTTTTTCATTGGAATTGTTTCATCAGCTGAGCATTCGCTTGATTTGCCTTGGTTTTTTTCTTTTCGCATTTGAATTATCAAATCTCGACATTGAGCAAATTGAGGCGAATTTCTCAGACAATAAGGATAATTGGAATCTTTTAGAAATCGTTGTATACTCAAATAATACGAACGAAGCGTTTCAGGATCGTATTTCAAACCTTTACGCGTTCGAATCGATGTCAAATAAGCAATCAAATATGTTCTCATTGTATCGGGATCGATATCAATCAATGTCATCGACGAGATATCATAATTACGTTTGAGAAATTTACGAAACCGACGAACGTCTTGACGAGTTTTTAATTTGGTATTGCCGAGTGTTCGTCGCAGTGGCGTATTCATATCATCGTATAACGATGAATCGAACTATTCAATTGGAAAAAAAAACATATAAGACTTCATTCGAAAACGTCTCTCGGCGCGAGAAAAATAAAAAAAGAATTATGCATATTTTTAGCTTTTCGACTTTTTTTAAAACTTACCGATCGAAATGCAAATGTCATGAGGAATTTATTTAATTAAATCGTCTCGATGAACTCATTCCTTTCTACGAGTTACGATGATTTTTAGAAGAAGAAGAAGAAAAACTGAGTATTTATATATGCAGATTTTTTTTTCTCTCATTCTCGTTTTTCTTTATTCTTCTATAGCAGACACACTTTGTCGTGCTTTTTTTTATATAAATTACATGCATATTAACCAAGAACATCGCTCTTCAAGACAAGAAAAAAGTATATTAAGATTGCTCTTGATCAGCTGAATGAAGAAGAAGAAGAAAAATATTTGTACATTTGTTTCTTTTTTCGTACCGGTTTTTTTTTCAATCAAACAGAACAAGTCGAGGACAAATTCTTAGTTTGTACACGGGCTATTTTTAGTTAATTCAATTAAATCTATATTTGTTTTTCTCGTCCATCGCTACCAAAATAATTGAGACAAGAGCAAAAAGTTAACGATCGGTTCAATTAACTTTCGCATTTGCATGTCCTGGTAATGTCACTGAATTCCTATGCTAATCCGACGTAAAACGTCGTTGATCTTATCATTTTATGACATTGGTACATGAAAAATTCGAGAAATAAAAGAAAGAGCACTATGTTTATTACACTCGAAGAATTCTCTAATCTATTTATAGATAACGAACGAAAAGGCAAAGAAAATATTTATTTTCGATCGATAAGCGAGACGACGGTCAAAGTCGGAAGAAAAAAGTCTTACCTTAATATCTTTATTCATCATCGGATTGGCTTGAGAATCGATAGTTGATTGAAGAAATTTGCAGTTTTTCATCGATTGAAAATCATCGAGCGAATCTTTGCTTGTCGATGATGACGATGGCGGCGTTTCAACTGTGTAACAATCAGTCATATACATTGACTTCTGTTCGACGACGAAACAAAAAATCTACGAAAACATTTTGTCGAAATAATTCACGAAGAAAAACGCACCAAAAACAGATGATAAATATAGACAGAAAAGAGAAGAGAAAAAAGAAAGCAATGACGATAACACGACACACAACGACTTGTGCGTATGTCTGTGCGTGTCTTTTGTGTAGTAGTGATAGTAGTTTAGTGTGTATGCGATTCTTTTTACGCGTTTGGCGTGCTTGATGAAAGGCTAGATTGTTGTTACATACATAGACATTATCGGTAGAAAAAGGAAAAAAAACAACACGTACGACGAAACAGAACAAAACATCAGACTAAAGAGAAAAAAACGAAGAGAAGGAAAAGAAAAGCATAACTCGAAATACACGAAAAAATACGAGCGCACTTATCATTTCGCAGGTTAGTTGTCGACGTTGAATGCTTGTTTATTTACTCTCAATTAAATTGAGACATGAAAGAGCATATCGACGTTTGAATTTGTCGAATGTCGAAGTTCTCGGTGTATTTTTATTGGTACAATAAACAATTTCTGTTTTTTGTCGAAATCAAAGTGAAAATGTTTTGAACAAGCACTTAAACGAGACTACTTCGAAAGAAAAACAGCTGTCTGCAGAAGAAAAAAACTCGGAGTTCTTTTTTTTCACATGATGATCTGTATTTAAGCGTTTTTAATTTCTAATAAAACGATTTTCATTTAAAGTACACTTGATATCGTATTCAGCCTCATGGAACAGCTGTTTAAGAGGCAAAATGAAAATCTAATTAATTTTTATTGCTCGTATTTCAATTGACATGAAACAAAGTCTAAATATATGTAAGTCAAAATAGATAGTATATCTCATAAAAATAGATTCTCTTCCCTTTTTCTTCTTTTTTTCTTCTTCTCTTTTTATATGGTCGTGATAGTTGGGTAAAAAAATTGATGTGCGCAATTGAATGAAAAAAGAAAGAAAGAGAAAAAGTTCGCCGACTTTTGCTTCCAAATAGACTTATTTTGATTAAATAAAAAAGACACCGACAAATTGAACAAAGGTACTATTTTATTTAATTATGCTGTGTTTTTTTTTTGAATATCTCCTTTGGATTCAAATTAATTATTTGATTGATGTCAAAGAAAAACAGTTCAGCTCGAGTTTTTAATCATCGAGGATTTATGCAAATCACAACTTTGTAACAGAAACACCCCTGAAGATGAAAGTTCTTTTTCGGATTTCTTAGTAATACAAAAAAAAGAAACGATGATTGACGTGTTTGGGATTGTTTTTTTTTTGTTCGTTGGCATGTATCCGTTCATTAACGAGTTATTGAGGGATGACTGTCAACGAAAATGATATGTCTACAGCAGGCTTTCTCTCCATTTACTTTGTTTTCAAATAAAAAAATTTCAAAAAAAGTTGTTCATTCATATGTATTCATTCGATCGAAAAATGTAAGTCGTCTCTGTTCGATTGTTTTTTTATCATTATTATCCGATCAATAAATTAATTGATTTTTTTCCTGATTTGCTTATATTTCATTTTGATACAATCGGGTGAAATCAAGTACGTAAATTAATAAAGTTGAGAAATCAACGGGAAAAAAAATAAAGAATCAGTATATAAATATAAGAGAAACAAGTCAATAAAGAAGAAAAAAAACGGGAACATTTGCCTATTAACCGATGGATTCAATAGGTGTAACAAACGTACTCTCGGAAAAAATGTCCGAAGGTGCCACGCTAAATAGTCCGACGAAGATTATCATTAAAAAGGAAAATATCGGCTTAGAAGAACATCAACATCAGAGTTATCAGTACAGTTTATTCACGAGTAATTCGAAACGTGATAAATTCTACGAAGATCTATGTAAAGTCAAAGATCGATTGGAAAAAGCCGGACCGAATATGCAACAAGTGATACAATTGGACATGAAACGAGTGAACACGAATAAACTTTACGAGAGAAAATTAAGTCGAGATTTAACCGGACCGAGAGGTTTAGATTGGCAATGCAAGTAAAACAGATTCTTCGATTTTGTCGATGAGAATGAATTTCGATTTGAAATCATTTATTTAGACAGGAACTCCAACGATTAGAAACTCACGAACGCGAAGCCGAACGCGAACTCGTTCGACTCAATCTCGATCTTCGAAAGCCTTCATTTTCATCTCTCAATCCTCAACAATCGCCAATACCGAACTACATTCGAGAATACAATCAAAGTCGTTCGCAAACACCTCGTCCATCGATAAGCCCGGAAACGCCTCCGATGTTTCCAAGTCTTTCTCGACAAGGATCTCGCGCCAGTCGAACGCATTCAATGAGCGGCAATCGACCGAGTCTCGATCGGATTTCGCCAATTCTCCGAAATCGAAGCATTTCATTCACGAAAACAACTTCATTCACTATGCCCGTTATCACTCGAATACCACAACAAACTCTTTCGACATCAAACGAGAACAATTCTCAACTCGACAAACATCGACATTCGATTCATCACGAACGACAAGTTATCCAAGAGAAACTACAAGCATTTCTACATTGATTCGGACTCTTATTCTTACAACACTAACTTTGGTATTTGTTTTTATTGTTAAAACCTGGTTTCGAATTTGTAAAATAAAATTTTCACAATAGAAAATCTCTATTGTTTTTCCCCTACAGAAAACCTTGTTTGTTTTTATAATTACACACACAGAGAAAGCGTTTCAAAGCAAGAAGAAAAACGAAATTCTAATATGTTCTCGGATCGATTCCGACGTGCAGCGGCGAGACCGATCGTGCTCGATGATTGCCATCGATTCGTCGACTGTTCGGACTCGGAGGACTTCGACGACGTCCTTGCGCTGAATGTGCATGCGGATACCGCGGAGGTATGGCCTTTGGCTCTTGAACAGGCGGCGGCGGACCGACCGTCAAAAGTCGTTCTAACCGTGCTGTTATCTCGTAATCAGGAACAGGCAATGTTTTCACGTCGAGCCCGAGCATTCGAGCGACTAATGCACGAAAATCTAAGAGCTAAACGAAAACACAAAGATTTTATTGAGTTTTTTGGGTGTTGAGGATTTTTACTCGTTGTTCTCGATCAGCGTATTGTTGAAGTGAACCTTTAAGAAATCTCAATTCGTTGGATAATGTTCGAACGACGTTGTCCGATGAATTCATCGATCGATTGGCTTGATCGTCGTTCGAGAGGAGTTTCTCTTGAAGCATCGAGATTTTCGTTGCTTGTTTATCGCGAATGCTTTCGAGTTTTTCGAGATCGGTTAGTAAATGTTTCATTTCTTTCTCTCGTTCGTTCAATCGATCCTTGAAAAGCAAAATAAAATCTTGCTGTTTTTCTCGAAAAGAAGTTTTACTTTAAGGATTTGAACGTCATTGGTCTGAGATTTGAGTTGATTGTTCTCGAATTTCAATTGATTGATTTGCTGAGTTAATTGTTCGAGTTTCGATTTCATTTTTTTCGATAAAACGACATGATCGTCGATTTCTTTCTCGAGATCGGATTTAATCGTTTGCGTGCATTCAAATGCCGCGAATTTCGCTTTCAAACGATTGATTTCCTCGTCTTTTTGGTCCAATTGCTCTTTGAATTGTTGATTTTTTCTTTGCAAATTATAAACCGAAATTTTCTGTTCATGAACGGAGTTTTTCTCCCATTGCATGAGCTGTTCAGCTCGCTGAATGATTCGTTCAGGATTCAAATCGAAATTTGGATCGTGTTCAATCCGCAAAACCGAACAAAGTCGTTGAAGAAAATGCAAAAATTTGGTTTTATCCTGTTTGAAGGTTTCCTGATAAAGTTCGGCGTTGGTTTGATTGACATTGAGGTTTTTCACTTTCTGTTCTAATTCGAACAGGTGCGTTTCGTGATGACGACGTCTTTTGTCCGAATCTTTGTTCAATTCGAGTTGGTCTTGCAGCTGTTTGGCTAATTCTTCTTTTTGCTTTTGTAGATTTGTGATGATCTAAGAATTTCAGAAAAGATTTTTTGTAGAAATGAGCAGAATTCAACGTACAAATCCTCGATCTTTGCTCGATTGCATGAGTAGTTGGACTTTTTCTTTGATTTCTTCTTCTTTCGGGTCGACTTTGATGTATCCATCGGATAAAAGCTGAGACATTTGCTGTTTAAACGCTTCGAAACATGATTTTTGATAGTTGAGATCGTTTTCAATTTGTTTGACTTGCAATTCATTGGAAGAGAACTTGTTTTCTCGTAGATCCAACTCGCCTCGCGTGTTTTCCCAAGCTTTCTGAACTGACTCGAGCCGAGATTTGGCAACTTCGAGTTCTTGTTTGATTTTGTCTTTCTCATACAACGCCGTGTCTCGTTCGGCTTTGATCGAATCGATGTTCAAACGGTGATTTATTTGACTGGAATCATAAGTTTCCAATTGTTTCGACATTCTTTGAATTGTTGTTCGAAGATCTTCGACTTCTTTCTCCAAGAGTTTATCCTTTTCTTCGGTTTGAACCATTTTGCCTTTCAAACGAACATTATCGGCATTGATATCTGCAATCTGAACAATTTTCTCTTTGTATTCGATTGTTTTTTTTTTTGAAAAACTCGAGTTTTACTTTCGAAAGAAGTTGATCAAACGAAGCTGCACTTGGCTGACCGTAGCTCTCGCCGAGAGTCACACTCAATGATGCGAATAGTTCTTGTAACTTTGCTTGTAGATAATTCGTTTTTCTCTCTCCGAATTCCCGTTCGTCGACATAATTTCTTAACAAAAAACTTTCAAATCTTTGAAATTCAAGTCGAATTACCGAAGTCTCGATTGTAGTTCGAGTATTTGATCTTGTTTTTCTTTGGCATCACGTTGTAATGATGCGATTGTCAATGAAGATTTATTGGCAACTGTGTCATAGGAATTGACATTGGTTTCTAAATCTCGAATTTTTTGATTTAGTTGATGATTCTTTTGAATAACGAGCTCATAGTCTCGTTTTAATGAATCATTTTCCTGTTTTAACTCGTTGATTCGCTCGTCTTTCGCCGAAAGTTTGATGTTAACTTCTCGTAACTAAAAGAAAAGAGGCTGAGGAATTTGAATTCGAAAGTGAATTACGTCGTGAGCGAGACCATCGATTTTGTATCGATTTTGTTCGGCTTCTCGTCGAGCTCCATCGAGAATAAATCGATCTTGGTTGATAGCCGAATCGAAATGAACGTGTCTATGTGCATCTCTGAATGAAGATAATTCTTTGACAAGTTCATCTTTTTTTTCTAAATCTTTCTTCAAAACACGAAGTTCATCTTGTAACTAAACGAATTCGAATTAAAAACAAACAGATTTTTAACGAATATTTTTACATCATTCAGCGCTTTTTTGGATTCATAAGTATCTGCTGGTGTCGGTGTTGGTGTTGGTATATATGGAAATGGGAGATTTGTATAACTGTTTGTTGTGTATGCTGAGAAATTGTTTGGAGTGTACGAAGTACGATATGTATTGAGTGGTGGTGGTTGTGTTAATGTTGAATTGGAGTTGGCATCGATTATTTGCCGAGCTGCACCAAGCTCGCGTTCAAGCGCACTAGCAAACGACATTATTCAAAGGAGAATTAATGACGAATAAATGTGTCAAAAACTCGTAACGTAAGTTTCTAATATACAAATACATCAAGCCATAATTCGAATTCATCGTCTTAGGAAAGACCTTTAGTCATATGTGATTGGAATCTAAATTCACCGAAATAATTTATAAACTTTCAAAAACATTAATGTGTTTCTTTTTTAAGTCGATTTGTTATAGACGATAATTTTAGGTAATTGTCAAAGAAATCAAATGCATAGGTGTGTTAATGAAGTTGCTAAATCAATGCAGAACGAGCGAAAGAAAAGAAGCCGGTTGCTCGTTTTGCATAAAATATTTGATAGATAGGATCCAAATTCTCCTTAATTAAAACAATTTCATCAAAAATAAAGTCAATTACACAAGAATTCCTTCAATATGCATGAAAACCGCAGGTCGCATTTAATCTCCTACTTTTCTATCAATACCGAATCGTGTATTGAAATGCATACAACGAATATTTTTCTTCTTTATTTAATTTAATTCGGCAAAAAAAATTCTATTATTTTTCCAAGTGTTTTTTGAGAAGGAAAAAAGCTTAAACAAAGTCAACAACTAAAAAATCCTTTTGAAACCCGCTTGAAATACCGCAATATGTCCATTAATGGAATTTCATCGTTTTTATCATTTGTAGAGTGAAGAGTAGAAATCAGCTAACGATTTACGATTAAACCAATTCTTTGCGGTAAAGAAGGTGAGCTCCAATCTTGCTTTCTCTCGTTTTATGGTCATCTTTACACGAAAGACGGCAAATGGCAAGTTTTAAGTTAACGTGTTTTGAAGTTCAGTTTTTAAAATTAAAGCCATATTTTAATTGAAAGATGTTGATTGAATTGGTCATGGCTTTAAAAATGGAAAATTTGATTTCTTGTGTAGTTAGAAAACGTTACAAGGTTGAATCGTATGTTTCGGCCAGCAGATTGCAATATTGAAGGCATGATGTTATTTCACAATACTTTAGGGAGACCATATATTCTTGACGGTTAAATTGATATTTTATCTTAAAAATCAATATAGAGTAAAATCTCTCGGTCCTAATCAAATATACTAGCAACAAATATTCTTTAAAGTATTAATCTAACACTTGCAAATAAAGAAATATACTTTCTTTTACTCTATATACTGGTTAGATAAGGTTCGGAATATAGAAGTTTCTTCGATTAGATGATTTATTGCATGATTTGTTTTGTTTCGATATCGAAAGACATAAAAATAAATTAGTTAGAAGTTGAATTTATGATGCTAACGACGAACTAGTACGTCCAATTGACTTGACGCATTCTTTCTGATAAACCGTAAAAAAGAGGTCGCTTTTTGTTTATATTTATTTGAAGTAATTTGACATTGGTGGAAAAATAATCATTCGTCTGTTGTTGTTTGCTTTCGTTGCCACTTTTTTTCATATATTTTTCAAAAAAACATATCCTTCTAATTTTCCGAGAGACCGAATTCTTACAATCTGTTCACTCATTCTTACCTTCGATTCATATCGATTCTAATTAAGTTCTCGTTCGTTTTCTTTCATGTGGCATATTGACGTAACATACTCAATGAATACTTTAAAATTCATTGAAGAAACCTCTTTCTTTCAAACGAATAAAGTATAATTTAAGTTCTTGTCTTGATTATTCTAGTTGAAAACACATCAAAATCTATCTAATAATGAATATTTCCTATTTATTTATTTTTTTCTTAATCACAATATCATTAATATCGTGTGACGAACATGATCATAAAGTAAAACACTTGACTATTCTTGAAAACCAAATTCGATGTTTCCAATCTGTTTAGTATGAAGATGGTCACGAAGTTGTATTGTGGATGAACACTGTTGGCCCGTATCATAATCGTCAAGAAACATATAACTATTTCTCATTACCTTTTTGCCGAGGATCAAAAAAAGAACTTTCACATTATCACGAAACATTAGGCGAGAATATCTTAGGCGTTGAATTAGAATACAGTGGCATAGAAATCAATTTCAAACGTAAATTTCCTCATTTGTCAAACTAACAAACGAACACAGACTTTGTTTAGGAGATAAACCCAACACTGAATTCTGCGAAATTCCAATTACTCCCGATGCATTCGATACATTTACTTATGCAATCAAAAATCATTATTGGTATCAAATGTTCATTGATGATCTGCCAATTTGGGGTTCGTTAGTTGCTCGAGTATTTTCTCTGTTGTTTTGATTCTGTTGTTCAGGTATTGTCGGTGAAATGGACGAGTCAGGCAAATCTGCGTACATTTGGACGCATAAGAAATTCGAAATCGGATATAATGACGGTCGAATCATCGACGTTAATCTAACATCCGAAGCTAAAGTTCGTTTACAACCAAACAGTCAGTTGAAATTCTCCTATGAAGTCATTTGGCGACCAACAACAACATCATTTGCGAACCGATTCGATAAATATCTCGATCCCGGATTTTTTCAACACAAAATCCATTGGTTTTCGATTTTTAATTCATTTATGATGGTTCTCTTTCTTGTTGGACTTGTCAGCATGATTCTCCTACGAACATTGAGAAAAGATTACGCTCGATACGGCAAAGACGACGATCTCGATGACATGGAAAAAGACCTCGGCGATGAATACGGTTGGAAACAAGTTCACGGCGACGTTTTTCGTCCGCCAACACATCCGATTCTCTTTGCTTCTTTGATCGGTTCGGGTTACCAAATCGCTACAGTTTCTATTCTTTGCATTTTAATTACAATTGCGTTTGATTTGTACACTGAACGTGCTTTGCTATTCAGTACATCGATATTTCTCTATGCAGCAACGTCAGTTGTCAATGGTTATGCAGGCGGAAGTTTGTACGCTCGAATGCGAGGCCAATTGTGGATCAAGCAGTTGCTTGTCGGAGCGTTTCTCATTCCGTCGATCCTTTGTGGTGTGACGTTTCTCGTTAATTTCATTTCGATTTACTACGGGTCATCGCGTTCAATTCCGTTTACTGTTATGGTTCGACGAGTTTCTTTGGTTGTTTTTGATTTTTTGATTGTGTTTTTTGTTTGTTTAGTTGAGTGTGACAGCGATTTGTTTGTTTATTATTTTGCCGTTAACTGCTGTGGGAACAGTCTTAGGAAGAAATATTAGCGGAGAACCGAATGATCCGTGTCGAACGAACGCCGTGCCGAGACCGATTCCTGAGAAGAAATGGTAAAATCAAAACGAAAGAAGGCAGAATTTCGATTTCAAAATCTTTTTCGAATAGGTTTATGGAGCCGAATGTAATTATTTTAGCAAGTGGAATTCTACCATTTGGATCAATATTTATCGAAATGTAAGATGAAATCGATTGATCAATGAAAATATTCTTTCGTTTTCGTTATTTAGGTATTTTATTTTTACTTCATTTTGGGCGTATAAAGTAAAAAGAAAAGGAGAAATATGAAATTGATTTGATTCGATATTGATTTAGATTTATTATGTTTATGGTTTCATGTTACTTGTCTTTTTAATTCTCGCTGTTGTCACTGTCTGTGTAACGATCGTTGCCACGTATTTCCTACTTAATTCCGAAGATTACCGATGGTAAAACTTCTTCATTGCGTTTGCATCTCGATATCGAACTCTGTTTTCTAGGCAATGGACAAGCTTTCTATCTGGAGCATCATCAGCGTTCTACGTTTATCTCTACGCTATTTATTATTTTTTCTTTAAAACGAAGTAGAAAAATTGTCGATCGAAAATTCAGAAACGCTTTCTGTTTGTTTAGAATGTATGGAATGTTTCAAACAGTCTTCTATTTTGGTTACATGGCTTTATTCTCGCTTGGCCTTGGAATAATGTGCGGCACGTTCGGTTACATCGGAACTCAAGCGTTTGTTCGAAAAATATATTCAATTAAAATCGACTGAATTTCATGATCACATTGAAACTCCAGTGATATTCTCTCTATCTTCATTTTTTCTTTTGTCTTTGACTTATTTGTTTCTTTTCTTTTTCTTTTTTTTTGATTAAAACAAAATCTCACACATACGTCGATCGATTCGTGAAAATTTTTATTTATAAAACAAAAAGCGAATGAGAGAGAAAGTCTAGTTTGCTAGTTCGTTAGATGAAACACCGTGATGAGCAATAATAAAATTCGTATCGAGAGAAACGAATGGCCACCGGAGGAATTTATGACCATCCGAGTATCGGAAATGGTTTTCGTTCGATGAGATGGAGGAAGAAGAAGAACGTAATTCGATTTCGTTGTACGATTCGATGAGAATGATTTCGACGCTTTTGTTGGCGCGATTGACGGTGGTGATGTGGATGAGGAAAGAGTTGTTTGAGATTGATTATTTGTTGGACTGGTTGATGTCGTGAGAACTGAATCGAACATTGTCTCGTGAACACGACGAGCAAACGGAAATTCACCACGATTACAAAATAAACCTGTATAATCATCGTAATCTAATGTCCATCTAATTAAAACGAAGAAGTTCGATTTTTGATAATAAAAAAAAAAGAAGAACAAGTTGACTTACAGCATAGCACCGCCAAGTCCCATTGTTTTTGCCCAAATAACCTTAAGAAAACGAGAGAATTTTCATTTGAATTCATCAGTTGAATTTACTTTTAGTGTCACACTTCGAAGTGAATCATATCCAACCCATTGACCTGTATCAGAATATGCATATTGAGATTGAGAATCAGTATCCCATTCCGTTGTCCAATTATGTGCACGTAATTTTTGACAAATCTGAATAAATATTTATTCATTGTGTTTTTTAAATATAATTTCAATTTACTTCAAAATAAGCTAAAACTCCTTCTTCTTTCGTATACGGACCCGCTAGAAAACGAGAAATGTTCTTATAAATCAAGCAAAGAATGTCGAGGAATAGAAAACCTTCGCCTCCGCCATCGGTAATCGGTGCACCAATCGAAGTATTCAGATAATGAGCTAATGTAAACGATCGACCGTATAAAGCTAAACCTAAATTGATCTTCGCTGCTGCACAACCATTATTAATCCAATAATAAATCGATGAATTCTAAATGATTTCGTCATCAAAACAAAACAATTTCTGTCGTCCATTTCTTACAACATTCTTCCAATCATCATGCTCTTCCGCATTTGTATTACTTCGATACAAAGGACTATTAATACCCGTCACTGGATCCCATTTTCCTAGATAATAAAAAGCCAAGTGTCTGACTGATTTTCAACACTCTCAACTAACCGTGATAATCATAAGTCATTACATTAACATAATCTAAGGAACTAAATGCAAACATCGACTGAAAATGATGTCAGTGAAGCTGAATGATTTTTACTCGCAGAAATCTTGAACGACATAACCTTGATCGATCTTTTTTGGATCAGCTGCAACAGCTGCTGTTAATAAGAGTTTATTCGTTCGATTACTCTGATCGATTTGTTCGTCAAATGCTTGTCGTAATTCTTTGACGAGAATGTTAAATTTCATTTTACTATCAGGTGATGCATCACGATCACGTGCACCAGGAAATTCCCAATCCTAGAAATCAAATCTATTCGAATTTTCATGAGACTTCAATAGAACGAACAAGATCCAATCCATCGAATTGCCATTCATCGAGAAATGCCATTGTTTGATTGATAAATTTTGCTCTAAAATAGTTCGTCTGTTTTTGTTTTTCGTATCTATTTATTCGAAATTTCCATACCGAGTATTGTCACTTCGTAGAATCGCATTGAAACCTTTGCTCCGTGCTGACCAACCGCCGATCGAGAGAATAATTTTCAAAGTCGGATTTCGTCGTTTTAACCCATACATTCGAAGATAAAGAGGCTTAAAATAGCAATAAAGACAATCTTTGAACAAAGACGAATATGTCACAAGTAAATGTTAAATACCATTCCTAATCTTTCCGTCCAATGAATGTCGTGTTCTTCCGTTGGTGATATAGCTAATGACAATGGATTTATGTCTGCAAATGCGTAATGTATGTGTGTGCATAATGATGGATCGATATGATCAGGATAAAGCGTTGGCATTGCTTCACGATACAGAGACCAATTTGTGTAATAACAAACGACACGTAAATTTGAATTTTCTATTTAATTAAGTACAAAACAAAATAATAAGGAAAAGAATGAAGAGAAGTTGTTTTTACGAGTAGATTTATTCCAACAAGTAATAATTAAATAGACGACGAATAGAAACTTCATAGTGTCGTTTGTTCTACCTATGATTCTTGTCTAATGATCGAAAGTGAAAAGAAGACGAAAAAGATTGAATATCTCTCTCCTTTGTCTTCTTCTTCTTTTTCTCAATAGATCAACTTCGTTTGTCTGTTTACTTAGAGCTCAACAATGAGTATGTCGGTGTGTCTGTCTCTCCCTCTCTCTCTCTGTCTGTGTATGTGTTCCTGTATGTCACTGCTCTCATTGAACAATACAGTTGATGTTAAAAAAAGAAATCGAACGAAGCACACAATGTAAACTTTAAATCAATTCAGTCGGATTGTTCACAAGACGAAAACGAAGATAAATGTCATTTACCACTTGTATTGATTAATTTGCATACCTTCGATGTCTTTACATTTGCGATCGAATCTTTCAATTCGAAGAAAAACGAAAAAGAAAAATCTCGACTAATCATTTGAGAATAACCAACATCGTTTTTTCTTTGTAACAATAGAAAATTCTATTTGACGATGAGTAAATCTCTTGGGATAAACATATTGATTAGAAGATGCTTGACTAAATTCTCTTGTTTTGCATGCGTTTATTGTTCGTCTTAAACATCTTCTAACATGTAATCGAACCCAAGGACGTTGCGTGTCGAATCTATTTTTCTATTCACGATCTAATATTCTTGCTCTAAACTAATTAGTTTCAATTTAACTATTCTTTTGTATATTATTCTTGTTCGTGTACGAGTTCGTTTAGTAGTTTTTCGATGAATAGATATGGTGCAAATGTGATTTTGTTGTTATTGTTGAGAAAGAAAAAATGAAGTGAGAAAATTTATATCAGAAGAGAAAAATAACAAAACGAGAAAATAAAAGGACGAAGAAGAAGAAAAAAAAGAGATGATTTGAACTGTACAAAGACACAGGGGGGGATTCGAACATTTTAATCTTCAGTTGATACGGATAAACCATGAAATGAAACATCTTCCCGTTCGAATACAGACGATGTTGCATCGGCTTGAACTTGTACAACTAAATGATGACTTGTCGGTTGATTCAACGATGTTTCACTATATCCAAATGAACATTTTCGATGGCCATTTCGATCGAAACGTTTACGTTTATTCGGTTTATTACTATTTGCTGAACGATGATTATTCTGATGGAGTTGTCCGCCTGTTGTCGTGTGATGTAAACCACTTGAATCCGTCGTATTCGTTGAACTTGTTCGAAGTTTCATTCGACAACATTTAAATAGATTATTTCTTAAACGTCTCAAACGTGATAATAATGAACCATCATTGGGTAAATAAGCCAAATCAGCTGGATTCATCGGCTTGCCAATAATACAGTGAAGAACTGCATGAAGAAAATTAACCATTTCGGACCGAAATTCTTTGGCTGTCGTTGAATAAATAATAATATTAACTGAATGATTAAGATTCATGAGAATAATACAAATAATTTTAATTAAAACTAAGACTGTCTGTCGATAGATATCATTTTTATCTTGAAAATATCCCGATACACTTAGAAAGATAACAATCGGCGCAGTTAAACTAATGAAAACAAGATTGACAGTGATTAACATCACAGATATATTTCGACGACGACGTGAACGACGTGCTGATGTTGAACCAGCTCGATTCGACGAACGAACAAGCGTTAGAATAATAATTATTGTACAAGCGATCATAGCTTAAAAACAAACAAACAAGAATAATAATAATAATACAAAAAAAACGAACAAGATCTAATCGTACCTGTAAATGGTATGAAAACATTCATAGCTAAATCAATCCATGCCCAATAAACATACAAATTTTCGAGTTCTTTGGAATTTTCTAATGAACATTGAATAACATTGATATCGAATGGTGGAAGTGTATTTTGATTGATTGTTATTGAATTGTCGAATGGATCTTGTATTGTTGTTTCGCCGTTGAGTGATTGAGCTGGCGGTGGTGTAAACGACTCGTAGGCTAATGATGAATCACCGGGATTATTTCCGATAACAATATGATTACTTGATGAATCCGAAAATGTATCCATAAATGAAAGTGAAACGTGATGATGAGCAAACGTTTTTGCTGATAGGAAATTTTCAAGTGCTGTATCATTGTGAAGTATTCGTTGTGGACGATTATCTGTATTAGTTTGTTGTTGATTTTTTTGTTTAATTGATTGATTATCGTAGAGAAAAAAGTGACTATTTAATACTGCAAAAAATAAGCCAAGTATAAATGTAACCAGAACTGAATGTCGTGGTTTTGTCCATGTTTTAGCTAGACGAAGATATTTGGCTGATATGACACGATCGATACTAACAGCGACCAAGATCCAAGATGAATATTGTGGAAGAAAATAAATGCAAAATGCAAATAATTTACATGGAAATGATTCATTTTGAATGTCGTAATTAAAATGATAGAGTGAAATGAAATTAACGCAAAATGTTATGATCACTGCGAGATCGACAAGAGCGAGACAAGCTAAATAACAGAATGTTGAATAACGTCTCATTGCTGCACGTATGAGTACACAAAATGAGAGTAGATTGCCAAATGTACCCAATACGAGTATGAGCACCGGATAGATTTTGAGTAAGAGAAATATGGACGTATAAAGTCTTTGGGTTGCAGGATCGAATAATGAAAGAGTCGCCGATGATGGTAAACCACCAAAATTCTCGACTAATTCATCGGTGTTCCCAGTCGACATGTATATTCGAAAGAAATTGATTTAAATCAGCAAACATGATGAAATTCGTTTTGCTTTTGACCGTTGAATCATATCTTTGAAGAAGAAAATTAGAAAAAGAAATCGAGTTTATTAGCAAAATATGCTGAGAAAGAAATAGAAATATATCTGTAATGGATCGGAAAAGAGTGATTTTATGTCAAGAGAAGGAGAAATAGTTAAATAACTACTCTATATGTTTTCTTCTTCTTCTTCTTCTTTTTTTCGAGGTTCAGTGAGAAAAAAAAATCAGAGGAGAAACGTAGCCGAGAGGAAAAAAATTATATCATTGCAAAATGTCAAATACGTTTTCATGTGAAGATTGATGATCAAAAGAAAATCTGTTTCTTGTTTTGCTGATCCAAAGTATTATCCGTAATATTCTTTTTTAATTAGAATGTATATGTAAGCAAGTATGCTTAATGTCATTAAATAAAGTAGTTCAAAAGACGGATGAAAAAAGAAACAAGAAGGCAGATATTCAGTAACGTTTTTTTTTCACAAATATGAAAGAAAATTTTTTCAGATAAATACTATAGCTAAGATTGCATATACATGCAATCCATTCTTAATCGTATGCCTTTAAATAGATGTGCGTGCGTCAATGATATCTTTGAATTTTATGGTGTCTCTCTCTCTTCCTACGATCTGTCGACAAGTGAAGTGATACGTTCTTATCTAACTAGTCGAGACTCATCATTGTAAAACTTTTTTTTTTGTGTGTTGTTTTTGTTCTTTAAAAAGAAAGCGGCGATGATAGATTAAAACCATGTTCTCGGAAATCATGCTCATTCCAGGCCGATTCAATTAGTTGATAGTGATGTCACTTCATCAAACAAGAAATTTTTTTTCTTCTCTCTTTCAGGGAAAATGTAATTTCGAATTGAAGTCTCGTTTTTGGCGACTAAACGAGCGTACTCACTTGTTCGCTAACGCCTCATTAAGAGATTTGAATAGACGAAATCGATGAGCTATCGAATGAGCATGAGAAAAGAAAACGGAAAAAAAGAAGAAGAAGAAAAGCTGTTGAAAATATCTACTCGAACTGAAGAGAACTAATCGCTCGCAAATTTATCGATAATTTATTTTTACTTCTTTCTTCTTATTTTTTTTCTCTTTCGAGTCTCTTTTATATTAACGATGAATTGATAATAGAATATTTCATTTTCCCCTTTTTCTTTTTTCTCCTTCTTCTTCTTCTTCTTCTTCGAGTTTTTATTTTGTTAGACAATGATATAAATAGTTAAGAGAATTAAATGAAATCTAATAGAAAATGAAAAGAAAGAAAGAAAGAACGAAAGAAAATATTGTTGATTGATACGTTTTGTGGACGAACTAAAGTTGACTTGTCAACACAAGATTAGATACATAAGAAAAGAAGAAGAAAAAAAAGAAAAGTAAATCGTCATTGACGTGTGATACGTCTAACTCAATAGATCAGTAGATGACAAGTTATTTCTATTAACACACCCCTACACTCTATCTGATGATTAACTACGTCGAAAGTTTTGATTGATAAAAACTATTTGGTGGAAAGAAGAAAATAGAATGGCGAAAACCGGTTGAACTTGAAGAGTATTATTTTCCTATTCATTTCTTTTTTGTTGCGCTTATTACTGATCGTATGTTCCTCCTGCTGATAAGAATTCGAGTTGAATCTCATTCTTATCCACGATGACGTTTTCACTCGACGTATCTGCAAGACTAATCCCATTCAATTTTTTTGTTCATGCGTGTGCTTCTTCTTTTTATTAAAAAATACTACTTCTTTTCTTGTTTTGTTTTCTCCTCAATTTCTGCTAACATCGATCGTAAATAAGAGAAAACATCGCGCAAATCATTTTTGATGGGATAATCAAAATCAATCGGACTTTATTCAAAACATAGAGAGACTTCTTCTAATTGGAATTGAACAAAACAAAAAATGCATGCGAACACAACTCGATGGAAAACAACATGACTGACAGAGACAATAATAGTAATCCAAATCAGTAGGATCGAACGTCTAGGGAATAACAACGATGATGAGTAGTTTCGCAAGCTTTATGAAGGAAAAGAAGAAGAAGAAAAATCAACAAACAATCAAAACAAAAGGAAAACATATTGAAAAAAATGTCGTACAAACTTAATGCATATTTGAACAAGAAAAGAGAAGAGATCAGTTTTCTACTATCGATCGTGATTCGTACAAGATCAAAACGACAATAAACAGAAATAAGAAAAAGCATGATTTCCGGTGTATCATCGTGTCGTTTTTTTTCTATATTAATTTTTCTTCGTTTTTTCTTTCTTCTACTTCAATCAGCAGACATTTTGATTACCTAGACGAGTTCGTTTCTTTTGCAAGAAAACCCAAGACATGTCGACCTACAATTTCTAGTATTGAATAAAGATTGCTAATTTGAGAGTCAGTCTTTTGTTGAACATACACTGAGTATCTCATCACAGTTGTTAATCTCACGAGAATCCAACATACACAAATACACAAAACATGTTAACACAATTGATTACCTATTATATTGGAATCTGCTTCGTTTACTTTGCTTTTTATCAATACAAAATAAGAAATAAGTAAGGCTAATACAGAATATAGGAAACAAACTACACTTAGATTGCGATTATTTATTTGTCTATATTCCACATCGTTTCGAGCCCTCAAGTCATTCAGAATAGAGAAAAAGAGCGAAGAATAAAAAAAACGAAGAAGAAAAAGAAGAAGAAGAAGAATGAATGATACGGAAAAAGCACATGAGATAATTAATTTCTCTCTTCTTCTTCTTCTTCTTCTTCGTCTTCTCAAATGAAAGACGCCAAAAATCACTTATAAAATAAAAGCAAAAAAAGAAGAAGAAGCATAGGAAAATTAGAGAATAGAAATCAACAATGAGACAGAATGATAAACAACATGACACTTTTCGATTAAAAACCTTGTTGACATCGTAATTAGCCGCACGATTACATTGTCAAAGTAAAGTAAAATCGCTTTGCCTATACGGTTTGTCTTCTTCTTCTTGTTTTCCTTATTAGTTCCAAGCAATCTACTGATATTGTTAATGAAAGAGATGAAATGAGATGGAGAAGACGTGACAACCAACTAAATCGTGAATGATAAGACATGACAGCAAAAAACAACAAATCTTTAAAAATGAATAAGTTAAAGAAAAACAAACGATAAAATAATCGTTTGATTATGAACAAAGTTTGTCTGTTCTTTTCAACGCTCGATACAACGCACTTGCTCTCTCTCTCTCTTTCTTTTGTCAAAAAAGAAAAGTAGATTTCGCAAAACTAAGATGACATTGACAAAGATGATAGAATAAGTTGTTTAATGTAGCATAAAGTGTGTGTCTAGCTGATCAGCAGATAATTACATGTTGCCTTTTTTAATTGTGTTTTTTTAGAAAAATAAGATAATCAAATATTTGAGTAAATACTGGCGAGAGTGAGAAAAATCGATAAAAGCTATTATTTTGTTTTATTTCGATGACAATTTGATTTCAAACGAACGACAAAAGAAAAGAGAAAAATAAAAGACATGACTGGAAAGAAGAAGAAGGAGAATAATAAATACGTTTTGTCTTGACGTAAGAGTCGTTACCCTCGAGCGACACGTATGAACAAGTCTTCAATATTCAATTACGTTCGATTAATTATTCGATTTCATTCTCGTCTTCTTAAAAACGTCGGCAAACATTCAGCCAATACAGTTCAATCGTGAAAAAGTTCTTATCTACCTGTTTCTTTCGCTTCTCTCTCTCTCTCTCTGGCATATACTTGAGATGTATATTACTTTTATCGTTAAACATGAACGCAACTTCTATTTTTTGAAATGTTTTAATGTTTTTCAAATCAATTATTTTCAAATGACATTAATGACCTATTTTGAATACACAACAAACAGGTGTGACATTCAATTGTTTTCCTTGTTTCAAAGTCTGAGAAAGAAGACGGTTTTCTAATACTTCTTAGGGCATTTTTCTTATGTCTCATCATACTTCATCGAAAAGAAAAGCTTAAAAATCAGAATATGTCTTTAATCTTCTCCATTTTTTTTTACTAAAGCAAAAGGATGATTATTAATGAAGGACCAACACTTCGATTCCTTCCTTTCCTTTTTGTATTTGAGACAACAACAACAACAACAAAAAAAAATGGAATTCATCCGATCATCATTATAACCATGATCGTCATCAATCGTGCGCGCACAGAGAGACAAAAGAAACGACGAGAAAAAACGACGAAGAAGCAATATTCAAAATCGTTTTCTTTCTTTCTCTATTCTCGAGTTTTTTTTTCTTCACTCATCCTATTATTCTCTCTATTTCTAACCTACATCTGCCCACTCAAAACCAACCTTACAAATAGATCGTACTTTTCGGTTGAAACAACACTCAATGAAAACGGAAAATGTATATGATAATAGTTTCTTTTGTTATCTTCTATTTATACATCGATCTGTTTTTATATCTTGATATATGATTCCAGACAAAAAGAAACATAAAGATCAATTCTTCTCGTTCTTTTTTTTGTTGTCCTTGGCTATTTAAATAGAAGAATAACAGATTTAATTGCATATTTGGCTAACGATGAGAAATAGGAATCGAACTGTATGCGGGTCTTTCTGTTCTAGTTTAGAGGATCACATTTAATCTCAAGAAAAAGCAAATGTCAAATCCTCCTAATGATATGCAGAACTGATATTTTCGAGCAAACTTATTCTCTCTTGACGGTTAATCAGTTTAACAGAGCATTCGAATCAAGACATGTACTTGAGGATAAAAATCTTTGGAGAATTCAATGATCATTTTCAATATGTTGAACTCGGAATGAATATAAATATAAATCTACATTGCATAAATACTTATTTACATCGGGAAAACAAGTTTATGCAAATCGAACTCGATTAATCATATTTATTTCAAAAACTAATGCGAAAATTAGATTTTCAACAAAAGAATGAACAATTCAAAAGAAAACGAATTTTTGTCAACGAAGAAAACACAAGGGAATTACAGACTACTTATTGTTCTACTTACGGTATCTGTATAGATGAAGTCTTACTTCTCTCGAGTCTGTCTATCGGAACAGATCAATTTACATCTATCGTTAAATCGGACAATCGATTAATAATATTAACTCCAGACAAAATTCTACACGTGTATGAGTCGATTTCTGTTCATCGACAAATTGATCCGATTTTTGGACACGACATAGACGTACTTCAAAAACGTTTTCTATCTTTTGTTGTTTGCGCTCTCATTTAAGTCTAAGTACTTACTAACAATCGTCGTCTTTAGTACATCTTATCGTCGATAAAAATTCGGGTTATCTGCCTTATGTTTTCTTTTCATTCAATGAGGCGTAAGAAAGGACGTATTTCTATGAAGAACGCTCGCCAATAGAGATTGTCAGAGAAAAAAAACGAGAGTCTCTACAGAAAATCAATTTGATGATGACAACATTCGATAGAATAGAGTGGAAATGAAAAAGAATATGCTTGTCATGTTTTTTGACGAATAGTTGTCTAATGTGTTAAGGAGTCCATGAAAAAAGAAGAAGAAGAATGAAGAAAAATCGGATCACATGTGCTACGATTCTATCTTAATCTTTTTTTTTTACTATTAATCCGGACTAATGATACATCGATTCCGAACGAAAACGTTGATCGTTTTTCTTTATCAACTAATTAAAAGACTTGTCGAGTTCGAGGATTTTTCAATGATGCATACTTGCGCATGCGAATTCAAATGAGTATATTGTGTGATCATCATATTTTCTCGTGCATCGACAAGAACTCTTTAGTTAGTGTAACAAAAGCGATCTATCAAGGAGTTAAACATGAGTAAATTGGTGAAACGTTTTTTTTTTTATTTTATTTATTTCAACAGAAACTAATTTGATTATTTTCTTACGAACGACTGTTTGGATTTATTCAAGTGAAAAATCATCATTTCGTTTAGATTGTTGCTCAAAGAAATCCATTGTCTTAAGATTTAAGTGCAATTCAAGTAAACTTTTATCTTTAAACAGTTTCTAACTATTAATGATGTCGAATAAATAATTAGTTTGATACATGAAGACATTTTGCCGAAATATTATTCTCATTTTGTGCTCGTTGATGTAGCGACAGTAGTCGTTTGCTTCGACTCGGCTGTCTTCTATATCATTATTTGGTGCAATGAGAAAGATAAACAAACAATGAATATACCAGATGGATAAATGGGTTTTTTTAAGATAAAAAACGAGAGAAAATGTCTAAATCAGCGTATTTCACAGTATGTTAAATAGGATCGTTGATGTTAGAAAGTTTATCTCGACACAAAAAGCAAGAATACAAGCGAAGTGAACTCAAAATTCAATTAAACAAAATGCTAGAAATGCTACTTATCTACATGAATTTGACTGGAAACATCTGTTTTCCAGTGAATACTATTTAGTTCGAATTAGAAGATACAAAAATAAAATTCATATCTCAATTAATTGTGTTTTCTCTGCTTCAAAGAATTCATTCATAACATTCGAATAGATTAGTTTTTCCTTCGTCGTTCTCTTTTCAAGCAGAAATTGTTATCGAAAAGAGACAAACAATAATATTTCATCAACAATTTACTTGTTTTACATTAACGAGTAATAGAAATTGAAAAATTGTTTTTATGCTCGAGAAAATGGGCTTGTCATGCGTGTACGTGTCCATAAATGTAACAATATATCGAAGTTGATCTTTGCTATTGACAAAACGACGTAATACCATTGTATGTTACAGAAAAACTTGTCTCGACATTTGATCTTTGAAGTTCAATAGACAAAAACGGACATGTTGTTTTATTTTAATTTTTGAATTCTCAATTAAACTCATTGATAAAACAACGAATAGTGTACTAATTATTCTGCATTTTTAATAAGATTAAAGGTTAAATATACAAATATAGATGTGCGCGTGTCTTGAGGGAGGCAGACAGTGGCATTCATAGAGAGGGTCTTCCCGTTTTTTTAACCTGAATTTTTAACTGAAGGAGAGAGAAATGTCGAAATAATCTGATTATGTTATTTTTAATTTCGATTTTAATCTGTAAAAAAAATTATAATTATGAATTATTACTGTCAAAAATCATATCATTAATAAAATTGAATCAATCTAATTAACTGTTTGTCATTTTTTTTCTCGGAAAGAAATAACCAAAAAAAGAAAGAAAGAAAAAGTCGTTCGAAATAATCTTTATTGGCTTAAACATTTATTATTCTCATGGAAAAAAACAAATCGTTGCTGATTCACATAAAAGCTGTCATGTCTATTATTGCTAAAAGAACAGAATGAAGAGAATTTCATAATCACTATTCCTCAGAAAATGTAAAAATAATTTGGATGTGCATATGTCGTTCTTTTTTCCAAGTTGGAATTTTTCGCTTATTGTTGTTTTTTTTCAACTACCTAGGAAGTGATTCGCAGAATCATTGAGATGCGCATATTTATACGACAGAAAACACGTCAGACATTTAAAACTGAGAATAAATTTATCCACGATGGCGATGTTTAATCAAACTAATTTCGATGTACGAGCATTTGGTAAAACTGTGTCGATTCCGGATACACCGATAGCTAAAATTATGTATTATATTGATTGTGTTTGTACGGTTATTGATTATAACGACCGAGATATTCAACGATATCGAAATTATTCGAATTGGGCAAATATGTCTGACGAAGAGGATCGATTGATTTTTATCTTAGCTTTGGCATTATCGCCTGACGAATTGGAAAATAAAGCCTTTTTTAACAAACCTGAACTTTGTCCCGGTGCAAACAATCAATTTTATGAAATTGGTCAAGTTAGAAATCAATTCCTAGTCGTTCAATCGATTATTATCGGTGGTCGACAAAGACAAGTCAAAAAAATCATGGCTTATAAACAAGCATGGATAACAAATAATTACTACGAACCTATGCGAGCTTTAGCTTTTCGATTCAGTCCAGAAGGACAACGACAAGAAGCTCTGCAACGACAATTAGTCTCTCAAGCTTGTACTATTTCATAAAACAGCTCAATTTCTCTCGTCAAATATGAACACGTTTATTACACAAAACCTTTGTGATAACTGTTTGTTGAATTACTCATTATTTAACATATTAATACAGAAAAAAAAACAGTAACCTTTTTTATATCAAATAAATAAATAAATGATTAGTGTGAGAACACTTTACCATATGCTCGATGACTTTGAATGTGGCGCACGAGAGAAGAAAGGTATGTTTCCATTTAATCGAACACATTTTATTCGAATGAAAATGAGTCATTTTATATTTGTAAAAACAAGTGACATTTACAAAATAAACGATTACTGATTCTATAAAAGAAAAAGAGAAGAGAAAAACAACTTGTATAATTGCACGTCAAATCAACAAGTTTTTTTTTTCTTCTTTTCTATCTATTTTTCTTTTTGGCAGGTGCACAAACGTATAGTTTTACTTTATCAAATCATTTGTAAAACGATCTTTTAAATATTGGAATAAGTTTTCTTCGGCGTCTAGACAAAAAGTCCATTTCGTTTGAACGACAATTTGAAAATCAACTGACGTCACATCAGTTAACTTAACAGATCGATTTCATTTGTTATTTTTTCACATGTTTATTACAACGAACAATTAATATTGTAGATAAAAGAAAACAACATCGAGTAAATGTTACTTCACTTGTTTTTTTTTATTATTATTATCAATTGATATGTTTATAGATCACGAAAAGTTTTCGTTTTTGTTTTTGTATCAAATCAAAAAATAAGTATTCATATTTCTTTTTTTTTCTTTGATTATCGAGTTCTCATTTTCATGACCATGATGATTCTTATTATATCACCCAGCTGCTGCTCGAATACGACAAACAAAAAGTCGATCTGTTCGATAAATGACTTTTTTTTTATCGTATTGAGTTTTGTTTGTATAAAATCATCGATAGATAGAGAAAAAAGAAGAGAGAGAGAGAGCGAAAGAGTAGAAAAAACAACAACAAGAAACAAACGAAATAAGAAAAGTAAAGTCATTCGTTCTATGATTTTTCGTCGAAATCGACTGGTTGTTGTGAATATATAAACATTTATATTTGAATATATATATTTACGTGTGCGTTTGTGCGTGTGAAACGAAATAGAATAGAGGAAAAATGAAAAAAGCCTTGGCGTTCTATATCAATTGGTGTTTTTGTTTATCTTCAAGACGTGGTACCGCATACAAATTTCCAACAGGTTTGATTTGTCTTCAGGTTTTCTTAGTCATAAAACAAAAATAATCGAAATATTGTTGTTTAGTGAATTTTTCAGATAAATAAATGTATTCGTCCGAACAAAAGACTACGAACAGTAATAATTCGATTCGAAACGCGTTATTCGACGTTGCTGTACAGTTAAGTGTGCCGAGTGTTTCATCAACAGTTACAGCAGCGACTAAATTACGTGCTTATTCGACGACCGAAGAAACCATCTTCGAATCTCGTTCTCGTTCGACTTCGACGACTAATTCGCGATATAGTCTTTCGTCAGGTTGGAATAACCTTTCTCGACATTCTGATTTAATCAAACCCAAAGTTTTACGTGATGTGGCTTCACAAACAGCGCAAATCTTATCAGCAGATGATACGTTTCATCAATCAGTCGATCATCATTTCGAATTAACATTAGACAATAACAATAATCCAACGATGATCTCATCGATCTCAGATACATCCAAAGAATATCTATCGGTCCCGAAACATCATAAATATTCATTTTCACCTAGTACATCTCCAACACGGCATGGAAGATCATTTAAAAATACTTTACTCGGCCTTTGGCAAGGTTTAAATAGTGATGAAGTTCGGTCGGCAGCATCCTCACCTATTGATCCCAAATATTTCGAAGAACGTGTTCGAATCGTACGTTCAATATGAAAAACAATTTCGTTGATATTTGTTTTTCTCTAGAGTACTCCTAGTTGGAAAATCTTCACTAAAGTTGTGACTTCTCTACTTACATTTACACGAACGAAAAAAGGACGATATGAATGGATTCAATTAGTTGGTCATCCCGGAACATTCAAAGAAGGTTTTCATGATGGTTTTGTTCTTAAAGAACTCTGTGAACATGAACGACATTGTTGTGAATTACTTCAACGTGATCTACTCAAAAATTTCGTGCCGAAATATAACGGAACTGTTCAAGATGAAGAAGGAAAATGTAATTCGACAAAACAAAAAAATGAGAATGAATGATTTTCTTTTTCGTTTCGTGTTAGTATACATCGAAATGGAAGATTTATTAGCATCATTTCATGAGCCTTGCATTATGGATTGCAAAATTGGCGTACGAACTTATTTAGAAGAAGATCTTGATAAATCAGAACGAGATCCTGAACCCAGATCGGTAGATTTTCATGAAAAGAAAATGTTTTGTCATCAATTGATATTTGTTTTTAGGATCTTTACCAGAAAATGATTGCAATTGATCCATTAGCACCAACAGACAAAGAAAATGAACATAAAAAACTGTTGAAACCTCGTTATATGATCTGGCGTGAAAGTTTAAGTTCAAGTCAAGAATTAGGTTTTCGTATCGAAGCAATTAAAGTATTGAAATCGAATAATACGGAAAAGATACAAAATCAATCGACGTTTTCTTTTTTTCTTCGTAGAAAACTCGAGGTTTAATGTCAAAAGAATTTCAAAGAATTAAAGAACGAGAAGATGTAAGAAAACAATTACTCGAATTTATTGGCCATTCAATACCACGTGCTGTAAACGAATTGGATTTCATTAATTCAAACGAAAAGATTTTCTCTATTTTGTTTTGTTTTTTTTCCTATTCAATAGACTCGATACATAAATCGTTTAATCGAACTACGTTCAATAACTGTTCGTTCGAAATTCTTTCAAACACATGAGGTTTGCTTCGAACGAATTCGTTTCTTTTAAGAGAAAATTCAAATTTGTCGATTTCATAGTTAATCGGTTCATCACTTTTATTTGTTCATGATGCAACAAAAGCATCGTTATGGATGATCGACTTTGGTAAAACTCGTTTATTGCCTGCTGATATTCAAATAACCCATAATAAACCATGGATCCGTGGAACACATGAAGATGGCTATTTAATTGGTTTAGATAATTTAATTTCACTTTTTCAGGACATAATCAATGAACTAAAAATATCTTTAGTTTCGAATTAAATATCGATTTTTGGTGTTTGTATATATATAGAGAACCAAAAAAAAAAAAACGAAATATTCTTTTTATATTTATTTATCTCATAATGAAAAGCAGCGATTCGAAAATGAAATAGCAACAGAAGACGAAAAGAGAAAGAGAAAAATTGTGATTATCTTATTCTAAAAGATTCATGTTATGAATGGATATTTTTTAAAAGTGAAGGTTGAGAGAGAGAGAAATATGAAGGCCTTCGAACAAAACAACCTACAAATTTGTTATGATTTATCATGAAGACAATGAAAAAACAAAATGCACTACTTTCAATGCCATTTCATGGATAGCTTCGATTGCCATTTCGTGTAAGAGTGGCATTTGAATTTATTTTCGACGAAAAGAAACAAAATGTGTAAACGAATTATTTCTCATTGTCTATCAATGATTTTATTTGTTGGCATTATCATATGCATCAGTAAGATTATTATTACCAATTGATCATTTGTGTGAAATGTTTGCGCCGATGTTTTCGATATTGTTCTGTCAAATTTTCGTTCTAATTTCATTGCAATTCTTTTTCATTGATTGTCAAACGACAACTCCGCCGCCAAGTCGTCAACATTGGGATTATGAACGAGAAGGTCCTGATGCATGGCATCATCTATTCGATACATGCGAAGGCGAAGGACAATCACCGATCGATATTCGAACATCGTCTGTTAAATATGATTCACATCTTCAACCGCTCACTCTCAATGGATACCAGTCGAATGCATCGACTTACTCATGGAATTTCACTCACAATGGTCACACGATTGTAGCTTATCCGCCACCATTAGCTCGTCTATCGATGAGTGGCGGTGGTTTGCCCGATGTTTTCTATTTACTTCAATTTCATTTCCACTGGGGTTTCAATGCGTTTCAAGGTTCAGAACATACGATCAATGGACATAAATATCCTCTTGAAGTTCATTTTGTTCATCGAGCACAATTCGGTAATACACTGGCCGTACTTGCCGTACTATTCGATCGTCAACGTGATGATAATCCGTATTTAAATGATTTGTTACAAGCTATCAATCGTACTGTTAACACAACAACAGCTTTCGAACAACAGATCGATTTCAGTCGACTTCTTCCAACCTCGCCAACGCCTCGTTTTTATCGTTACAATGGTTCGCTTACGACTCCGCCATGTACCGAAGGTGTTATTTGGACAATCTTAACACGAACTGTTCCGATTTCATCGTATCAACTACGTGTTTTAACGAATAATATTATTCCGTTTAATTTTCGACCACCACAGAAACTCTATTCTCGAAAAGTCTATGCAAATTTTCGGCCTGAACTTCATGAAGGTGGTGGCGAAGAAGAAGGCGATGAAGGCGAAGGTGGTGGTCATCATTCATCAGCATCACTTGTTTCTACGAAATCGACACATCTATTTCTTTCATTGTTTATTATTTCTTTGCGAGTCTTTTTCAAATGAAAAACATCCGTCGATTATCAGCTTTCGAATAGCAATGATTAGTTAATATTTGATTATTTTTCTTAGTTAGATTGTAGGTTTTTATTTATACTTTTGCGTTATTTTCAATAAATATATAATACAATAGACTTTATATTCGATGTTTATGTTTTTAACATGCACTGATCTTTAATCAATGTTTGGCAAAGGTCGTTTCTTTTCTCACAAAGGTAAATAAGTGTATTTGGATTCATTGTGCTTCATAATGACAGAAGCAAAACCAATAAAGCGAAAATTTTCTTTTTTTTTCTTTTCTTTTCTATAGTCATGATGACGAAGCATGTTTATCGTGTCTATATAAGAAACAGTCGATAGTCTAGTGCATCATACTATTTTAAGAAAAACAAAAACAAAAGATGGCTCCTATTCAAAATGCGGCTGTAATTTTTGCTGAAATACCAACTGGTTATCCCGAAGCTGGTAAACATATTAAGTATGTCAAGGATCGAACTATCGATTTGGACACGGTTAATTTACAAGGTGGAGTTGTGACTAAAAATTTAGTGATATCGATTGATCCTTATATGCGAGGTCGAATGAGAAAAGCTGAGACTAAAAGTTACGTCGATGCATTCGCGTTAAATCAACCATTGAGCAATTTTTTCGTTGGAAAAATTGTTAAATCTGATAATAGCAAATTTCAAGTTGGCCAATATGTTTACGGTTTTGGTTCATATGAAGAATATACAGTTCATAGCAAAGAACAAACCGACAGTTTTTATATTTTATCTGATGAACAATTGAAACTTGGTTTATCTTTGACAACTTGGGTTGGAGCTGCTGGTATGCCAGGACAAACAGCTTATTACAGTTTTTATAAAATTGGCGAACCGAAAAAAGGCGAAACCATTTTCATTACTGGTGCTTCGGGAGCTGTCGGACAAATTGTTGGACAACTTGGTAAATAAATTCTCGTTTTTTTTTTCGTTATCTTTTATTTTATTCTTTTATCTTTAAAAAGCTAAACGTGAAGGATTGAAAGTAATTGGTTCAGCTGGTTCCGATGATAAAGTTCAATGGCTTAAAAACGAACTCGGATTCGATCACGCATTTAATTACAAAACAGCCAAAGCTAAAGAAGAATTAACTAAAGTTGATCCATTGAATATTTATTTTGACAATGTTGGTGGTGATCAATTAGAAGCTGCTCTTGATGCTGCAGCTAATAATGCTCGATTCATTGAATCAGGCATGATTTCACAATACAACGAACAGGATGCTCATGGAATTCGAAATCTAATTCAAATCGTTGCTAAACGAATTAAAATGCAAGGTTTCATTATACTTGATCAAGCAAAAAATGAAAGTTTTCACAAAGAATTCTATTCAACTGTACCAAAATGGATCGCTAATGGTGAATTAAAAGTCAAAGAAGATATTACCAAAGGTTTAGAACAAGCTCCTGCCGCAATTGTTGGCATTTTCAAAGGCGCAAATTTTGGCAAAGCTGTCATTCAAATTGCTGAGAACTAAACATTGTCGTTTTTTTTTTATAGTTTTTTTCAAATAAAACATTTATGCATTTATCCCAAGAAAAATGTCCTTAAAAGGTCTTGCCAATTAGTAGACAAGTTCTTGGTGATATGAAAGGCATATATCAGTCGTGATCCCTCGAGAATTCTCCGGAGTGTTTTCTTGTTTTGTAATAAATAGAATTTGACAGACGTATTATTAACTTTTGTTCGTTAATCGTACTTCGTTATTATCAAGGACCTCGATTCATCGGAACAATTGTTATTTTGTCTTTTGTCCGAATCCATTCGTCATCTCTACATTTTTGGCCTCGACCTTTTGATTGAGATTGCATGTGGCCGTACATATCACGTATTAATAGCCTTTTCTCTTCTATTATCTCTCTCTCTCGCTCTCTTCTGATGTCAAACCAAGTATCCTTCGTATTCAGTATATCAATCAACTTTTCTCCTCAACAGAAGACATACATTGGGTCGCTCTTTTTTTGATTCTCTGTATCTTCCGTGCTCAAGCAATATGTATCGATTTACGATTTTATTCTTTTTTTATTTGATTATCAACTGTGGAAATGCTACGTCAATACCGATTGGCAACGGTACTGGTAGATCTACTCGAATTTATCCGAAAAAAAAATATCATAATCAAAATTCTTTTAGATGCAAATGTAGTTTCAAACGGAAAGACGAATAATACGTGTAAAACCGATGATGGACGAAGTAAGTTTTGTTCACAATTATCTTCAAAATATTTCACGTTCAATTCATTAGTTGAAATTCCTTTGAACAGTAAACTTCGTTCGGGTCTAAATCTCTGTCAAGGTAAAACTCAAATAACAACAAAAAAAACTAAACAATCAACAAAAAATAATCATTTGCATATAGTTTGTACTTGTACAATGGGCGGTTTTCAATGTGAAGATCAATGTGAAACAATTCAAGCATCGACTTCGATTGGTACATCAACAGGTATCCTACTTTCAAGCAAAAATCTTTGAATTGATCCTAACTAATCAATATAGACAGTAGTACTGCGTCGATCTCAAGTTCATCACTTGATCCATCGAGTACTTCGTCTACAGCAGCATCTGCTAGTCAAATTAATACAAATCCATTGAATCCGACAGGAACAAGTTCAACGTCATTGAGTGGAGGAGTTTTTGGCAATGAGACTTTCGGAATAAATGGCAGCGGATTATGTGCAATTCCAACTGCACGAGAATATGCATTTGTTGATTGTAGTGAAGTTTATTTAGCTGGCCAACGAACGACAGGAATTTATGAAATTTGGTAAAAAGATTTTGATTTTTCAATGAAGAGAAAATTCGGTTTGTTTGTTTGAAGGCCTCAAGCAAGTTCAAAACCATTTCGAGTTTTATGCGATATGGATACGGATGGTGGCGGTTGGACCGTCATTCAACATCGTGGTGATTACGCTCGTCAATCAAATTTTTTCGTTCCTTGGTCTTCATACAAACGAGGTTTCGGCGATTTAGCTCGTGATTTTTGGCTTGGCAACGAAAAAATTCATTTGCTAACCAATCAAGACGAATATCGTCTTCATATCGACATGGAAGACTTCACTGATCAAACTCGTTTCGTCGAATACGAATGGTTTTTCATCACAAACGAACAAACAAAATACACACTCAATCTCGGCCGTTATATGGCTTCGTCGACGGGCGGTGATTCGTTTTCGTACAATCGTGGAATGAGATTTACGACACGAGATCAAGATAATGATCAATCGATGTCGAGTCAATGTGCAGAAAATTATAAAAGTGGCTGGTGGCACGCCGGATGCACTTTAGTGAATCTCAATGGACTTTATCTACGTGGAAATGATTCGACAGCAACGGGAGTCTTTTGGAACAATTGGTTAGGCGCGAAATATTCGTTGAAATCGTGCTCGATTAAAGTTCGACCGACGAATTTTAATACGGAAATGCTTTCTTAACCATGGAATCTCTCGATTATCGAAATAAAAAACATACATGCATAAATTTTTCTTTTTTGTATATTGTTTCATTTTATTAACTAACAAATAAATAAATGACAAGTAGAGAAAGGAAATATTCGACATTAGATCGTTCGATCGGTGCGTCTGGCTCAGTCAACTGATGAAAGGAAAAGTGCATAAATGTGTTGCGTTCTACGCTGACTTCGTCTTATTCTGTCCTATCTGATTCATAATCAATATTACTAAATAATGACTGACTGTCTCATTTTTATTTCATCATAAAAAAATCAATCGAATTCGATATTTTTAGATAACTATTCGTTCGAAATCAACCGTTTAAATCAAACGGTTTTCGAAGATGGTCTTCGAAAATATAGTCGTCTATCTGCTCGATCGATATCTCGGTGATTATATCGAAAATTTAGACACAAAAAAGTTCAAAATCGATCTATGGTCAGGTAAAATATTTCATTTCAATGACCAATAAATCTTGTTTATCGACGAAATTTTAAGGAAATGTTGTCTTAGAAAATCTCTATTTAAAACCAAATGCACTGGTACGAGGAAAATATTTTCATTTTTAAGAAAATCAATCGATTTGTTTGCTTTGATTTCGAAGGCGGATTTAAATTTGCCAGTGACAATATCGATTGGTTATCTGCAGAAATTAACTCTCCAAGTTCCATGGAAAAATCTCTACACTCATCCGACAAAGGCCACTGTTGAAGGACTTTTCCTTTTAGTTGTACCGAAGACAGGTGAGACGAGTTGTTGGCTTTTGTTTTCTATCATTGAATTTGATTGTAGAGGTTGCATATGACGCACAACGAGACGAGAAAGAACAACATGAAACAAAAATGCGAGAAGTCAAAAAAGTCGAAGAACTTCGAAAAGAAAAAGAAGCTGAAAGTAATGGGATTCAAATCGAATTTCGAGTCAATCGTTTTGTTTGTAGAAAATGCTCAAGGAAATGATAAAAATAGCGATACATTCGTCGAACGTATGCAACTTCAAATCATACGAAATCTCGAATTATCAATTCAAAATATTCATATTGTTTACGAAGATAAAACAACGAAACCCAATCATCCATTTTCATTTGGAATCACACTCAATTACATTTCACTTCATGTAAAAAAACGAGTTCAAAGAGAAAATAATTCTATTTGAATTTTCATTAGACAACAACACCTGATTGGGAGCCAACGATTTTAAAAGAAGATACACCATTGATTCATAAAGTTTGAGGATTCGAATTTGAGAAATGTAGTTCAACATTTGAATGTTTAGCTCGGTGAATTAAGTGCTTTATCAATATATTGGAATACCAATGCTCAATCTCGATCAGACTTGCCCAGAGATCAAGCGATTGTACAAAGAAAACTTTGATTAAACTTTTGATTTTTTTGTTTCAATTAGATCGATTTGAGAGAGAAAATTGCGATTGATAATCAACATGTTCCATCCGATGTCTCATATAGTAAAAAATTATTTTCTCGAATGAAAATATCGGTTAAAACTATTCGATTTAGTTCTTCGACCATTAAACGTCAAAGCCAAGCTTATTTTAGTGATGAAACCTCGTCAAGACAATTTCGAACGACCTATGTTTGATATTAAAGTCGATTTAGATGAAATCAGTCTCAATATAAATCGTGATCAAGTAAAACAAACAAAAATCATTGGCTTTTGAATTCATCATCCTTGTTCTTTTGCTCAGTATTCGGATCTACTCGATCTACTCGAATTTCAAGATTATCTCAGTGTGAAATCGAAATTTATTAAATATCAAATTAAAGATACTCCCGAACAAACACCAAGTTTACGCTAGTAAAACTTTCGATTTCATTTAAGACTCTTCGAAAGAATAAAAAATGTTGTTTAGCTGGAAATTTGCATATGAAGCGATTGTTAACGAAGAAGTTCGACCGCATTTCGAATGCTACAAATGGGAAAACATCAAAGCACATCTCGATCGATGTCGAGAATATCGTTCGATACATTTACAAGAACTAACTGGCAAACTAACGAACGAACAAAAACAACGAGCTGAAGTAAATCGAAAACACGAAATCAACTCAATTCTTTTTTCGATCGATAAATTCAATAGGAATTAGAGAAGAAATTGGACGTTTTTAATTTAACTTACATTCGACGAAGTGCCGAACTCGAAGCAAAGAAAAAGAAAGATCAAGTGCCGCAAACTTGGTGGGGAAGTGTGTCGAACTGGTGGGGTGGAAGTAAACCACAAGATGATCCAAGTTGGTTCAAATGACGATTATTTTGCTCGTACTGATTGTCTTTTGTTCGATGTTCTAGATCTTGATTTAGAAAAAGTCATGTCACCAGATGAGAAACAGAAACTATTCGATGCCATCGGTTACGAAGGAGAAGATACTTCGACATCGACTTATCCTGAAGAAGTTTGACAACGAAATCTTTTCGTTTTTTTTCGTGGAAAATATTCGAATAATATCTTTAGTTCGTTGATATCGACGTGGCTATTCGTTTGAATATGCTCGATGTTAATATTTGGTCGAAAATTCATCCAACAGACGCAAATTTTCATGTTATTGCTCGTGGTGTTATTCCGGATACAAGTTTGATCTTCAAACGAAGACCAGCCACGGATGCCATTGCGTACGAATAGATTTGTTTCAATCGAAATCTTCGTTCGATCTGTATTTTTTTCAGTCTTTTTGTTGATTTGGGTTCGTTTCAAGTGTTTGGCATAGCTACTAATCTTGAACAATCCGAATTCTCGAATGAGGGTCGACCTGTTCTCGCGCAACCGTCGTTGTTAAATAGTTCGAATCAACAAAAACTATTACAAGTCGAATTTGAAACTAATCCAATCGATAAAAAATCCGATTATCGAGTGAAAATTCTCACGCAATCCTTAGAAATCAAATATAACGCTGTAAGATTCGATTTTTTAGAGAATTTAAATCTTTTACAAAAGTTCTTTTTTTTCAGCCAACGATTAATAAATTAGCCGAATGTTTCGAAGCAGATTCGCATCGAAATCTCGAAGGGTAACTCAATTCGAGTAGATGAGCATTTCGTTTACAGAAAATCTTCGGTTTTTCAGTGTCAAACAAGTCGCCTATTCGACTTATACCGATGTCAAACATCGATCGTTTATTTTAATGAAACACAATATCGAAAAGATCAAAGTGTTGGATATTTTCATCGATATTCAATCGTCATATTTTCTCTTGCCTGAAGACGGAGTCTATCGAGAGTAGGAATCGATTGATCTTCATACGACCACTGACGTTTGCTTTGAATTTCAGTGGTGCAGCAGCTGTTTGTATGGATTTAGGTCATTTAACATTAAAACGTGGTGTTAATCCAGTTGAAGATCCATCGGCGCCCAAAGTATGAACGAGAAAAACGAGTTTTTTTTTTAAATTTATTTCTCGTAAAGGATATAAAAGATCTTCGTGAACTGTCGTTTACACAATTTAAATTGAAATTAGAAGGTATTCAATTGATCTATGCGAATCGAAGTAAAAACGAGAAAATTGAATTGTTCTTATGAATTTCATTTGAATGATTTAAGATGAAAGTTGGGAAAAAGCGAGAAAAGAACGAAATACTCGATTACATCTAATCAAACCAATGGAACTCGAAATGGATGTTGACAAATGTATTTACAGCGATGACGCCGTTTTACCTGCGTAGGAGAATCAAAAATCTTTCGATTTAGAGAGAAAATCGCGTTTTGTTTAATTGATTTAGATGGAAAATTTCGGGAAATATCCCGGGAGTTGAATTACGTTTATCGGATAAACGTTTATTTCATATAATCAATCATATTCAATCGATTCCTTTTCCTGAATCGAAATATTCGTCGACAATTCAACCTGAGGTTAGTCAAACATATTTTCCGAATAAAAAAACAACAAAATCTCGATTGAATTTAGACGACAATAGCTCAATCATTACTAAGTAATCCCGAAGAAACTTATGAAACAGTCGAAGGCATGACACCGGTCAAAAAGACTCTCGAAAACGCCGAAGGAGGAGGAGAAGAAGAGAAAAAAACGAATATCGACGATCAATTAACTCAATTAGAAGCTCGGTTTCGTCTTGATAAAATCGACATTCATATCGACGAAGCACTGAATAGTTCCGATGAAAACGACGAAGGTCAACCATTTCTCTATCTCACACTTCAATCAATTATCGCCAAAACGAAAATAAAAACATTCGACATGGAATTCGACGCATCTTTAGCCAATCTGATTGTTTATCACGAACAATTCATTGGCAAAGACAATCAACAATTACGTTTACTTTCAGCAGAAATCAATCAAACCAATGAAAGTTATAACGATGCACAGAAATTAGTCAGCGTGCATTTTCTGCATACATCACCGGACAATCCGTTGTTTTCCTCGCCGATGTACAGCGAAATCGAAAATCGAGCTCATGTTCATATGACGAAATTAGTTGTGACATTGCAATTAGAAGCTTTACTTTCGATTTTAAGATTTCAAGATGCTTTAGTGAGAAAATTGCCTAAAGATCAAAATCACACTGAAGAACGGGACAAAAAACAAGACAGTCCGAAGATTTTCTCACGTTCGGTTTCAACACAACCGAAACCACCGCCGCCTCTTGTGAAAAGAAATGGTTTGGTCATTTCGTTTTCTGTTTTTTGCAATTTATTGTGTTCTGTTTTTGTCTTCGTAGATGTTTCAGCAACGCCAACATTGAAAATCAAAGCTGATCTCGAAGAATTTCGCGTGATTATCGCATCGAAAGTCACGCAATTATTCGACATTCAAGTTCAAGGTGTCAAAGGCGACGTTTCTCAAGCGCCGGAGAAAACATTCGTCAATTTAATCCTCTCGGATCTCCGTGTTTTCGATCCGTACGAAGGAGCAAGATACCGAAAAGTATTTCGCAAATTTCCAATTCAAAAGCAATAAAAACACTTGTTCATGTTCGACTAGATCATCTCTCAGCAAGGCAATGACAAAGATCTTCTCCGTGTTGATCTTTGTTTATTTAACTACCCCGATGGTTATCAAAAGACGCTTGATGTCGTCGATTGTGACGTTAAAGTCCAATTTGCTAAAGCCAATGTTGTTTTTCTTTTCAAACATATCGATGCACTTCTCGTAAGATTTTCAGTTGAATTCATTTTTGAATTTTTTTTATCAATTGGCAAAAGGGTTTTCTCGATTCATTAAATATCACAAAAGCTGCGCTCGATGTCGCGTCAAGTCAAGCCGATGCTGCGCTCGAACAAGCGAAAAAACTTCAAGAACAAGCATTTAAAGTTCATTTAGACATCACATTCAATGCGCCGAATATCATCATTCCGACGAATTCGTATTCTGACGAAGCTCTTCTATTCGATTTAGGTCGATTGACATTAAAAACCCGGTTTTTCGATGATCCGAAACGGTTACTTGTTGAACAGCAAAATGTTCGATTGGAAAACGTTCTCGCCAGTCGAATTCAACTCAATCGAGACAATGACGTTCTCGGCGAGATCATTTTGCTCGAATGTGCTGAATTAAATATGTTGATCAATCGTTTGCTCTATCCGGACAAAGTGAAAACTGAACCGGGAGTTTCGATTAAAGTCGAATGGGAATTTATTCATGTAAATCAATCATTTAAGTTCAATAAACATCTGTGGATTTTGATTTTGATTTAGTTTCGATTGGCCAAAAGTGATTATTCATGTGTAATGAAAGTTTTAATGGAGAATTTCAGTGAAAACATTCGAGATCAAATACTCGACACCGATCAAATCGATAATTATCATTATCGAGAAGAAGAACAAGAGAAAGAAGAAGAAGCATTGAGAAATGAAGTTATCAAAAGACAATTAGGTTTTAACTTTCAACTCAAAAAGAAATAATTGCTTGATTCGATTTTTGATTAGACGCACAAGGCGGAGAAATTCTGCAAACCGTTAAAATTCGTGCTGAAATTAAAAAATTAGCTCTGACACTTTATCTCGGTGAAACAGCTCTTGTAAATCTTTCTTTTCGAAACTCACAAAAAAAGCGAAATTCTTTTCATTAGACTTCTCGTCGAACAGCTCGAGATGAAAATCTCAAATTAGCAAACGTTCAAATCGAAATGTTCGAAGCTCTCTTTCGTCAACAATCGGACTCGAGTTACAAAGCCATGGCTCGTATTAAGAATTTTCTTCTCGACGATCTTCGTGAAACGAACAAACCGACGAGCGTAACACGAATGATGGACAGACATTTTACCGTCGATCCCAATGCGCATATGCTCATTGTTTCGTTCGAATTCAAACCGAAAGCGGTAACAAATGCGCTCCCATTGAGACAATGTTCGCGAGAAAACGAACTGAACTTTTGTTTTTCTTGATGTTTTTATGTGTTTTTTTCTAGTAAATGCGCAATTGGAAAGTCTTTATATCTGCATTAGTTTGGACTATTTGATGACGTTACAGGATTTTTTTATCTCGGGTTTACCAACGGGAGGAACAACTGAAGTTCGATCACGTTCGTCGTCAGCAACAACGTCGAATACAGACAAACAAGATGATCTTTCCGAAAAAAGTCGATTAAAAATTCAACAAAAAGCACCACAACCATCGATTGCATCTGCTAAATCATTGAATAACAAAAGTAGACCGATTTTCAACGAGAATTTTTCTTTAAATAACAAATATTTTTGCAGTAGCACCCGCATCTCCTCCATCGAACGTCGAAGAAGTCGAGACACGCGTCGATGTGATTGTCAAAAATCCCGAAGTTATTCTTCTCGAAGATCAACATAATTCCAATTCGAATTGTCTCGTTCTCGATGTAAAAACGAAATTCTTTGTTTGTTTTTTCTTCAACAATTTTTCTTCTAGTTGGCTTTACAATTACGAATGATCAG